>ERZ1034363.62-NODE-62-length-72210-cov-10.310177_pt1 | contig 72210 bp, 82 predicted proteins | sample MGYA00520616_ERZ1034363 | MGnify/ENA primary metagenome ERZ1034363 (study PRJEB33736, sample SAMEA104284506) | Azolla filiculoides | biome: Urban; feature: Water surface; material: Ditch water | place: Netherlands | collected 2015-10-28 | depth 0-0.1 m ...
CCACCCACACCCACCCCCACCCCATTTTTTTTTTTTTTAATGATACGGCGACCACCGAGATCTACACAGCCATGAACAATACCAATGATGAAAAATACATCTGGCAGGGCAGCATCTACCGCTGGCTCAATCCGGTGATCATCACCAAGGATGAAATAGCCATTCAGTTCATCTTCACGGACTGGTCGAAAGCCAAGGCCATGCAGGATCCCAAGTATCCCCAACAGCGGATCATGCAGCGCATTCTGCCCCTGAAGTCGGTGCAGGAAACCGATGCCTTCGTCAACCGCAAGCTGGCCCAGATCGAGCAGTACTGGGAAGCTCCGGAGGACAAACTTCCGCTTTGTACCGATTCCGATCTGTGGCGCAGCGAGCCGGTGTTCAAGTACTACAAGAACCCGGACAGCACCAAGCGCAGCACCAAGAACTTCGACAACCGCCACGACGCCCAGCTCCGTTACATCGAGGATGGTAGCGTCGGTAAGGTGGTTGAACAACCCGGACAAGTCACCGCTTGTAAATACTGTCCCGCCTTCGCAGTGTGCTCCCAAAAGGATGCACTGATTGCGTCGGGGGATCTCGTCCTTTAAGGAGCTTCAATGATTCCCTTCGAAGAGATGCAATACCATCCGACCTCGGAGAAACTGGTGGAAACCATCTGCAATCGCACGCAGAGTCTGGAACCCCTGTTCTTCCGAGTTCTGGTGGCGTATTACTTCGCCAACACTGCCTCGCACATGCGTTGCAGCATTGCCACCCCCGACATGGGGGATATCCCGGTCAATATGTACGCTCTGAACCTGGCTCCGTCAGGTTTCGGCAAAGGCCGATCGATCAACATTCTCGAAGAGGAAGTCTTCGGCCAGTTCCGGCAACGGTTCCTGGAAGAAACCTTCCCTCTGCTGGCAGAGATCAACCTGCCCAAGCTGAGTCTGGCCCGAGCCAATCGCAAGGGCACTGATCCGGATGAAGAACTCGTCCGTGTTCAGAAGGAATTCGACAGTACCGGCCCGATGCTGTTCAGCTTCGCGGAAGCCACTGCACCTGCTGTGAAGCAGATGCGCCATCACTTGTTGATGGCCAATGCAGGATCCCTGTCATTGGAAGTGGATGAAATCGGTACCAACCTGGCGGCCAGTGCCGAAGTCCTCGGCCCGTATCTGGAGCTGTTCGACAAGGGCAAGATCAAAACCAAGTTGGTCAAGACCACCTCCGACAGCAAGCGTCTGGAAGAGATCCGGGGTACCACCCCAACCAACCTGATGATGTTCGGTACGCCGTCCAAGCTGTTCGATGGCGCAGCCACCGAGCAGATGCTGTACAGCTTCCTCGATACCGGCTATGCCCGTCGCTGCTTCTTTGGCTACATCAAGGGTGTGGTGCGTCAAACTGATCTGACGCCGCAGGAGATCTTCGCCCGCAGTACCAGCCAAGGCAACAGCGTCTTTCTGGAAAAGCTGGCGGATCAACTTGAGAATCTGGCCGATATCATCAACGTCAACAAGAAGCTGGCCATTCAGGAAGACACCAGCCTGCTTCTGATCGAGTACAAGATTCACTGTGAGAAGGCCGCCTCCAAGCTGCCGGAACACGAAGACATGAAGAAGGCCGAACTGTCGCATCGTTATTTCAAGGTGCTCAAGCTGGCCGGCGCTTATGCCTTCATCGACGACTCGCCGGAAGTGACCCAAGGTCATGTCTACAACGCGATCAAGTTGGCCGAAGAATCGGGCGCTGCCTTCCAGGCGATGCTCAATCGGGATCGTCCGTATATGAAGCTGGCCAAATACCTGGCCGGCGTGAAGCGTGACGTAACCCAGGCCGAGCTGGTTGAGGATCTGCCCTTCTACAAGGGCGGTACAGCTCAGAAGAACGAGCTGATGACCCTGGCCATCGCCTTCGGGTACAAGAACAATATCGTCATCAAGAAGTCTTTCTCTGATGGCATTGAGTTCATCCGTGGCGAAACGCTGCAGGAAACCGACCTGAACAAGATGGTGGTCAGCTACAGCACCGACATCACCACCGACTACCGTAATGAATCCGCGCCTTTCGACCAGCTCCACAAGCTGACGCAGGCACAGGGAATGCACTGGGTTGCACACCACCTCAATGGTGGCTACCGCAACGAAGAGAACTGCATCCCTGGATTCAACATGGTGGTTGTGGATGTGGATGGCACGGTATCCCTGAGCACAGCCAAACTGCTGCTCAAGGACTACAAGTACCTGATCTACACGACTAAGCGCCACACGGATGTAGAGAATCGCTTCCGTATCGTGCTGCCCATCAATTACACGCTCGAACTCGATGCCAAGGACTACAAGGAATTCATGTCCAACATCTACGAGTGGCTACCCTTCGAGGTCGATACCGCAACCGGACAACGTGCCCGGAAGTGGATGAGCCACGATGGCCACTTCGAGTACAACGATGGGAACGTGCTGGATGCCCTGCCCTTCATTCCGAAGACTTCCAAGAACGAGGAACGCAAAGAGCGTCTGAATTCGCAGCAGTCGATGGACAACTTGGAACGCTGGGTCATCAACAACATCGGTGACGGCAACCGCAACAACCTGCTGCTCCGTTACGCCATGATCTTCGTGGATGCCGGGTTCGACTTTGAAGCCGTCCGTCTGAAGGTCATCGACCTGAACGACAAGATTGCCGACAAGCTGGACGAAGTGGAAATCATGAGCACGATCATGATCAGCGTGGGCAAGGCGATCTCCAAGCGATAGCAGAAGCCCTCCGGGCTTATCTACGATCTACCAACAAGGCGGCCTTCGGGCCGTCTTCCTCGTTTACAAGGAACCAACATGACTGAACGGACTTACCCGTATCAGGGATGGGTACTGACTCCCTCCTTCAAACCCAAGGAAGTCACGCTCACCTCCCGCTATGAATACGCCAGCCTAGATTACGACCTGACTGACTCCAGCAAGCTGTACGCGTTCTGTGACATTTTCCCTAACAAGGCAGCAGCCATTGCTGCGGGGAAGGAGAAAGTACGCGAACAGCAGAGCAAGCTGGATAAAGCTCAAGCCAACATCAACAAGCGTAGTGCCAATCTCAAGAAGGCAGAAACAACATGACCCAACCCGTCAATGACAATCTGGTGCTCATCGCCGGCAAGTCAGCCACCGGAAAATCTGCCTGCCTTGCTGGCTTGCAGAATCCGGAAGGCGTGATGTACCTCAACTGCGAATCAGGTAAAAAATTGCCGTTCCGTAGTAAGTTCAAGCAGTTCGTGATCGTCGATCCGCTTCAGGTCTATGAAGCCTTCGATGCGGCCGAGAATATGCCGGATGTGCATACCATCGTGATCGACACCCTGACCTACCTGTTGGATATGTACGAATCGTTGTACGTGTACAACTCGGCCAATGGTCAGAAAGCCTGGGGCGATTTCGCCCAGTACTTCCGCAACCTGATGCAGACCTACGTGGCCAAGAGCACGAAGAATGTCATCTTCCTGGCCCACACCGCCGATCAGCTCAATGAAGGCGAGATGATCATGGAAACCAAGGTGCCGGTCAAAGGCGCGACCAAGAACAACGGGATCGAATCCTACTTCTCCCTGGTCATCGCCACCAAGAAGATTCAGCTCAAGGCATTGAAGGACTACAAGTCCGACTTGCTGACCATCACCCCGGAAGAAGAAGCCCTTGGCTTCAAGTACGTCTTCCAAACCAAGCTCACCAAGGAAACGGTGGGCGAGCGTCTGCGTGGCCCCTTGGGAATGTTCGACACCAAGGAAACCTACACGGACAACAACGCGCAGTTGGTGATGAATCGCCTGCACGAGTATTACCAGTAAACACCCAAACCAACCCTCGAAACAAACCAATTCAATCAACTTTTAAAGGAATACTCCAATGAGCCTCCTCGCTAACCTCGCAACTGACGACTCCATCGCCTCCGAAAAAGATTCCATCGGTGGTTCCGGCCCTCTCGATTCCGGCCTGTATGGCTGCACGATCTCCATGGCCCACATCACCAAGTCCCAAGGCGGTGCCATGGGTATGGTGCTGACCCTGAAATCCGCTGACGGTAAAGAAGTCCGTCAGACCCTGTGGATGACCTCCGGTACCGCCAAGGGCTGCAAGAACTACTACGAGAAGGACGGCGAGAAGCATTACCTCCCGGGCTTCACGCACGCCAACGCGCTGTGCCTGCTGACCGTGGGTAAGGAAGTCGCCGCCATGACCACCGAAACCAAGGTGATCAATCTCTACTCCCCGGAAGCCAAGGCCGAAGTACCGACCAAGGTTGAAGTCCTGATGGATCTGCTGGGCCAGGAAATCATCGCTGGCATCATCAAGCAGACCGTGGACAAGACCAAGAAGAACGAAGCCACTGGTGCCTACGAGGCTACGGGCGAAACCCGTGACGAGAACGAAATCGACAAGTTCTTCCGTGCCAAGGATCGCATGACCACTGCCGAAATCCGTGCTCAGGCCACCGAAGCCGTGTTCATCAACTCCTGGGATCAGAAGTGGACGGGCAAGGTCAAGGATCGCGCCAAGGGTGCTGCAGTCGGTCTGCCGGGTGTTCCGAAGCTGGGCGGTGCCCCGGCAGCCAAGGCAACGAGCAAGCCGACTACCAGCCTGTTCGGCTAACAGTTAATGGGCGGGTGAGATGTAGTGTCAGCAGGTACACGAAACCAGGATAACCGATGCTGTAAAACGGCACCCCTGGACGCCCAACTGAAAGTGCCAGTTCGATTCTGGCTCGCTGGTCGAGGCTTGGTAGGAAGAGATGCGGTTCGATTCCGTGATTGGGCCTTGGAAGCCAAAAGGCCTGACAACCGGGAAAGACCGGTCACTAACATGCCGCGCCACTGTTGATGCCGTCCTAACGGATAGAGACTAGGAGCAAGGCATTTCTCGGGTAAACCTTTGCCCATCCTCAAGGGTGACAGACGGGAAAGACCTCACAAGAATCCTCCTCTTGGCCAGTCCCAGCAATGGGCTGGTCTTTTTTTATTGAAAGCAATTCATGAACGACCAAACCATTGAACAGGAAATTCAGCAAAAAGAATTGAATGCACCTCGTATCACGAAGGAACAGATCGATGCCCTCATGGCCGAGGTTCATTTCTTCGTCGTCGCGCCTCCTGGTTCGACATCGACGTTTGCCCACGCCTACCTGGACGGCAAGTTCTATCTGGATACCGGCCACAGTGCCTGTGTCTCGCCGGAAAACTTCAATGCCGAGATCGGCGAGAAGATCGCTTTGAGCAAGGCCGAAGTCGCTGCCCGGAACAAGCTCTGGGAGCTGGAAGGCTATCGTCTGTATCAATCCCTCAAGGAAGCACAATGAGCGAACAAGCTGAAAAACAAGCTGAAGCCCCTGCCGCTGACATGCTGCAGGTCACCGATCTGGATCACTTCATCGTCCTGTTGACCGACTGGCACAACCGCCAGGTGGCCACCGTGAAGCATCTGCGTGAAGTACCCCCGGGCATGAAGATGGTCATCGGTGACGGTGCAGAAGCCAAGGAACTGAAGCTCGAAGGTGAGCGCCTGGACGGATTCCAACTGGGCCTCGACCTGGCGTTGAACTTCCTCGGTACCCTGCCTTTCATGGCTGAGTACGCCGATGCCGAACCCGTTGTCCATTAAACCAAGCATCCAAGAAAAGTGGGGGCTAGTCCCTGACTTTGTTGGTTACGAAGTTTCCACTCTTGGCAATGTTCGGTCTTACCGAAGCATTAACGGTAAGGGAGGGTTTCGGGTAGCCCCACGACCTCTCAAATTGATGGACAGCCCTAAGAAGGAATACCTGCGGGTAGGATTAGTAGACGGACTGGGAAAAGTAAAACACATCCCAGTGCACACACTGGTCTTGTTAACTTTTGTAGGGCCTCGCCCTACAAAAGATCATGATTGTTGTCATCGAGATAGTAATGCACGGAATAACGTCGTAGGAAATTTGCGATGGGATACCAAACAAGCCAATGCAAATGATCGAGTCAATCATGGTACGCAGGTCCGAGGGGAGGCAGCAAATTTGTCGGTACTCACCGAAACCCAAGTTCGAGAAATCAAAGCTGCGTTTCCCACCTGGAAAAAGGGAATGGGACGTTTCTTTGCTCGAAAATTTGGCGTAGGGGATTCGGCAATTTCAGCCATTAAACTTGGACTCACCTGGAGCCATGTATGAAGATCAGAGTATGTGGGCAGGATCCGAGCCTGAGAAACTGGGGAGTGTCGATTGGGACATACGACACAGACACCGGAAAAGTAGTAATTGAAGAGGTCGATGTGATCAATCCCGAACTCCCTACCGGGAAACAGGTTCGGCAGAACAGCCTAGACTTGGAATCAGCCAAGCAACTATGTGCTGCTGCCTTGTCTGCCGCCAAAGGGGCGCAAGCCATCTTTGTCGAAGTACCGGCAGGCAGTCAGTCGGCCAGGGCCGCGACGGCCTATGGCATCTGTGTCGGTGTTCTCGGTGCACTCCGTGCCACCGGGATCCCGTTCTTCGAAGTCACCCCCACCGAAGTCAAGATGGCTTCCGCAGGCAAGAAGACCGCCACCAAGCTGGAGATGATCCAGTGGGCGATGAATCAGCATCCGGAAGCCAACTGGCCCAAATACAAGCAGAACGGTGTAGTCAAGGTCAGCGAAGCGAAAGCCGAGCACATGGCCGATGCCACTGCTGCCATCTACGCAGGCTTGCACTGCAATTCATTTCAACAACTGCTGCCGTTCATGCAGCCTAATCAATGAAAGAAACCCAAACCATGATCATTAACCTCAAACAAATCGAAATCGAACAGGCTCTGCGCGCTTACGTTGTTGCCCAAGGTATCAGCCTGCACGGCAAGGATCTGACGATCTCCTTCACTGCAGGCCGTCGCGAAAGCGGCATCACTGCTGAAGTCTCCATCGAAGATGTGGAGATCCCCGGCTTTACCAACTCGGCGGAAGAAGTAGTCGTCGCTGCCCCGACCAAGGCCCCGGTCGTTGCACTGGCTGCTGTTGCATCCGCTGAAGTACCGGCCCCGGTCGATGAAGCTGCTGCTGCTGCTGCTGCTACAGTAACCGAAGCTGAAGCCGTTCCCGCTACACCGGCTGAAGCTGAAGAGCCGGTTGTTGAAACCAAGGCCACTGTCAGCCTGTTCGGTTAATCCGAGTCCCGGCCATGTGGGCGCTACTCAAATGGGTGTTCTACACCCTGCTTGCTGTGGCAGGCGTCTACTTGGCCATCGGGATTGGTGCCATATTGGCTGTTGTTGGTGCAGCCCTCGGTAGTATTTTTATCGGGGGCTTTGTCATCCTGGTCATCATCCTGATGGTTCAAGATTTCTTTGAAGGAAAAAAACCTCCTTCATAGAGCTTCATTAACGGAAGGCATTTCATCGTGCCTTCCCTTCATGAATCTCAATTTACACGCAGAGTCTCCAGGTCACCTCCTGCTGAAACAAACTCCTCAACCCATCTTGGCTGGCGTCCACGCCCAGTCCAGGTCTGTTCGCCCTGGCGATATTTGACCGGCACAACTACACCGGCTCGAATACTCGGCTTGTCAGATAATCCCAGATCCTTGGCCGTCAAACCAAATGACTTGATTTTGGCTTTGATCTCTTCGATCACGCCAGCCCGACGCTGGGCAATCATCTGTTCTGCCTGGCGTTGTAGATTAGCAATCTCATCCTGAATCTTCTGCAGATCATCCACCTTGATTCTCCTGAAATAAAAAAGGGCCACCTAGTTTCCTATGCAGCCCCTTTAAATGCCAGTTAACTTTTAGCGAATAACAGCAGCACCCAACTTTATGGTGGCCAACTCATCCAGTACCCCTGGATAATTCAACGCACCCAATTCAAACGGATTATTACCCAAGTGATGCGAGAAACCAGAATCAGTCAGTAAAGGTGCATGAGCAAAGAAAGCATCCGTTGCCAACAGTGCCATGGCTCTACCTGGATTATCTGCATACAGTCGGGCAATAACCTTCTGGATCCGGAGGTAGTACTTGGTGAATCGGACAAAACCCATGTCATTCATGTACTGGAGTTTCCGATGTGACGGCAAGTCATAGTTCACAAAGGAATCCGAGGCCAATTGAATCGCCTCTTCTTTGCTCATGGGATTCTGCTTGCGTGAAGTCACATGGGCATACAAGGCATAACGTGCCACAAAGTCACTGAGCTGAGTGGCATGGTGAAGTGCCTGGTACATCTTCGTGTCCTTGGCCATATACACCACCTTGGCCGCCCCCAAAGCATGCTTGTTGAGCTTGGTGGTGTGGTCATTCACGTAGTGAGTCAGCCGGGATTTGTAGGAATACATATCATCCTCCGGCGATACATCTTCCACAATGGACGGCATCAAGCCAGCATCAATCAGTTCCTTGACCGGGTTACTGGCCAGGGAATCCTGAAGACGGCGAATCTCACGTTGCATCTCTGACCGGCTGGTGGTGACTACTCCCGCAGCCAGTTTGGTTTCCAGTTCAATCAGGGCAGCCGTATCAGCACGATAGGCACTTACCCCTTTCAAGGCGATCCGGTGATACCGGGCCATATCCTTGAGGGGAACACCCTGCCAGAACAGCAGTGAAATATTGCTGCCGATATTGCCGATCAGCGTGCTCAGGTTCTTGATAACTAGAATCTCCTTGGTTTCAGCCACGATTTCCTGCCACACATCTTCAACGCGACGCAGGTTGTACTCTGCCTTCTCACCCCAGACATGGGTGAACAAACCAGTGAACAACTGATCAGCGACGTTCTTGTGCTCTTTGTGGAACGCATCCGTGACACTGACCTTGCGGTAACCGAAGTTGATATCCATCAGATCGCTACGCACCATCATGTGTTCAGAACCCCAGATATCCCGGATGGCCTGCTTGGTATCTTCCGGCAACATCCGATAGATATCGGTCAGCTCAGGATCAGCACTATCCGGGCCAACCTTGCGGTAGGACTCTGAACGCAGAGCGAAGTCAGCCTGGTACTGATCATGGAGTGCCTGTACCGCCTTGCGGTTGCTCTCCTTGGTCGATTCCTTGTCGTAGATACTGCCAGCGAAGGAGCCAAGAACCTTGTCGAAGCGGTTATCCCGGTTCAGCAGATCGTCCTTGTTGTCCTCGGCCATCAGGTAACGGTAATCGACCACAGCACCCTGCGGATTCACCACCGGGGCAGCGAAGTTGTCTTCGACCTTGGACGGATCGTAGCTCGGGTCATAGCGGAACTCACGTTGCATGAGTGCCTTCTTTTCAGCACGCATCCGACGCAGATCCTGCTTGTTGGCTTTCCACTCGGTCAGGTTCTGTACGTTATCCGACTTGCTGCGCGAACCCTTGGCGGTTTCTCCGGTGTAGGACATGATGCCTGACAGCCAGGGGCGCAATCCGCCCCCATCACGCTTGTACACGTAACGATCCTGCTTGTCCGGATCAGCCGGGTCGGTGGATACCAGCTTGCCCTTGACGTAGCCCTGGGCTTCCAGTTTTGCTCCGTCCTGCTCGGTCGCCACAACCACCTCTTTCTTGGGGTCGTAGATTTCCGGGGTGTATCCCTTCATCATCAAGGACTCAGAGCCTTCGAACAGTCGCTCTTTGGACTGCTGCTGCAGAGACTTATGCAGCTTGATCACCATTTCCACACCACTTGCATTGCCTCGGGCTGCTTCCGTTTTTAGGAGCGTAGCCAGGGCTGCTTTGTGTTCCGGCTTGGTGTAACGGTAGGCATACAACGACGCAAGTTGATCAATGATCGGCAGGGCTGCAGCAGCATCAGCCGGCGTAACCAAGGACTCCAGAGTAGTGCCCGTGAGGTTGGCAATATTGGTGGCATTCATCATGGTGTTCAGCCCCTTGATCTTTCCGGATGCCAGTTTGAACCCCAGGTTCTTGGCGTAGCGTTCGTAGTAGCCACGGACCTTGCGATACGGTGCCAGTGATCCTTCCAGACGAGTGATCTCCTTATCCAGTGCAGCCTCGCTGCCCAGGATCTGATAAATCTCATCCATGGAATGATGGTCCAGCAATGCTGCGATATCGGTACGCAGCAAGCCTGCGGTGATCACTGCCTTGTCTTGCTGGGTCAGATCCTTGCCTTTGTTGGCAAAGCTCCCCAACGCAATGTTGCCGGTGTGCACGATCAGGTCTTCACGGATACCTTCACGCAGCTTGGCCTCACGGATCAAACGGTGGAAGAGAATATTCCCGTCGTTCGTTCCCTGGACTTCATTCACCAGACCCATGGCCAGGCCAAAGCCCTGGTTCATCTGACGGTCACGAATCGCCTGAATGTGGTTCAGTACCGATTCAGTACGCTCGCCAGCCACCATGCTTACGGTGGCCCCAGCAGCACGAACAATATTGCTCTTACGCTTACGCAGCCAGTCAGATCGACCCAGCTGATCCACCTTGTTCTTCAGGTTGGCCGAACCTTGTTTCAACGAGTTCTCGATGAAATCAAGGGCACTGGCCTTCTGAATCAGTGGTGCTTTACGCTTGGCTTCAATCTCTACCAGCTGCGTCACCAAGGCTTTCAACTTGGCATCGGCGTCCTGGCCGGCAAAGGTGTGGGTCAAACGTCCGTTGAACCATTCCAGTACCTTTTGAAACAAGGCCTCCAGACGGTGAGCAAAACTTCCGGATACGGCAATCGGTGCCCGATCTGTGCTGATCTTCAGAGCAGCATTTACATCCGGATGGGCCAGCCCCATCGCAGCAAATCGAGCAAGGTGGCGAGTACGCCCACCCTGCCCCATATCCATCTTGAACAGGAAATCGCGCAGATCCTGAGACAGGCCCGTATTGTTTTCGAGCTTGGTTTTGGCTTCCTGATACAACTTGGCCAGCTCAACATAAACGTCGTGGGCTGCACCGGTATTGGCCTCCAGAGCACCCTGTACAGATGCCTCAACCTGCTCCAGCACGAAAGCCACTTGATCGTTCATCGAGATATTGGCTGCCAGGGCTGCACTGCCAAATGGTGCTTTGCCCTTGCCTTGGGCTTCTCGCCATAGATCCTTTGGCGTACTTGCCATCTGTTGCTCAACCATCTCCTTGAAAGTGCCATAAGGACCGTGCAGCTTGTTAGCAATACCTTCCAGCAGCGTTTCCAGATGTTGCTTGAAGGTAGGTGTCACCTTGCCTTCATCCAGCGCCTCAAACACGTCCTGCGTGGTCATGTTGTGGATGGCTTCCATCTTGGCTGAGAAGCTATCCGTTGCCGTATCATCCTTTGGATTCTTGGCCTCTTCAAAGAGTGCAGCCACATCCTGCAACAGCACACCCAGGGCGTTATCCTGAACATTACCCTGTGCATCCTTAACCGTCAGGGGAAGACCTAGGTACGAAGCAATGATCTGAACAAACCGCCCCAAAGCATTAGTCAGCTTGGAACCTGAACCAGACTGCACAACCACTTGAGCCAGTACATCCCGCTGGAAAGCCAGATCCGACATGCCCCAGGACACCAGCTCATGCACATTCAGTTCCATCGGATACTTCTGTTTCAGTTCCGGATGGGAATCAAGATGCGCTACCACCAGATTCTTCAACTGTTCCAGCGAGGCCACCAATGCCTTGGCTTCTGGAGTATTCGGGTGCTCGATGGTCTTGGCCAGGGCAGCATGGAGCAGTTCATGTACCAACAGCTCAGGCGTCAAACCAGACAGCTTGAACTCAGGACTCAGCACATAGACAGCCGAGGTATCGCCCTTGTAGGCAAACCAACCACGGGCGTTCATCTCCTTGGAAATCGTAGCCCCATTCGGAGTACGTGCCGTTACCATCTGGACCGGCATCTTGGGATCGATCAGACGGGAGATCTTCTTCAGGATCATCTTGTTAGCAGGGCTAACCATACCTTCGATCTGCTTGATGACTTCACTGGCAGTACGAGTTTCCTGATCTTCAAAGAAGCGGGTCAGCGTACCGTTAGAAGGTACAGAGGACTCGCCCAACATCCCATATGGAGAAGTGACCGGAGCTTGTTTGATACCCAATACGACTTCATTGATTCGCTCAATGGCATTCCAGACACTGGCAGGCATCGAACCATCACCCACTTGCTCCAGCAGCTTGGCAGCTTCTGCTCGATCTGAGTCTGTTACTTCGTACTGACCGCCTTCCAAAGCATACTGATCAACATACTGCATCTGGGACATGGCTTCATACTTGATCCGATCAGCCTTATCCGCTGCATGGAACAACTGGGAAGCCACCTTAATCAACACCTTTTCCGGGGCCATCGGGATCTTCTTGCCATCCTCCCAGGTACCGTACTTGTTGCCCAGTTCCTTCATGTACTTCTTGATGCCCTGATTAATGGCTTCATTGTTCTGACCAGATTTTAGTAGATCATCCATACCGAACAAGGTATTACGGAAGGAATCGCGCATTTCAGCAGCAGGGGAATACCCCAGTACCGCTTTCCAGGTTGCCTGGTTCAATGCGTGGGCAGTCTCGATAAAGCCCTTCAAACCAGTACCATGAGCATCGTGTACGTTTAGTACCTGACGTGCCATCAGAGCCATGTGAGAAATGGCGCTATCCAGGGAGTGAATCATCATAGGCACCATGGCCACACCTGGAGCATCCCACAGTCGCTGGAATGCTGCGTTACCCATACTCAGGGCACCAAAGCCTTCCTTGACTGGAAAGGCACGACCAAAGCGGGAAATGTTGGCGTATGCCTTCTCGATAGAAATCTTCCGGGACGACTTGGAGATGTGCAAACCTGCACCCTGAGCATTCTTGGACTGCTTGCTCATATAGGTCTGCACTTCAGGATTCAGGGCAGCTACGCGATCATCGATCAGCTTTTCCTGTTCAGGTGTAAGGTCATGGAGAGGATCCCCAACATTCTCAACCAACACACCGTTAATCTTCTTACTTGCAGCTTTGATATCACCTGACGCGATCAGCTCTTTAATCACCCCCTCACGTACTGCCTGATAAGCAATGTCGTACAAGGCAAACGTGGTGTTGGCTGCATCATTGATTACATCGCGCATCTTCAAGAAAGGGGCATACGCCTTTTCCATGGTGTGTTCGACAGCAACGCCCAGGCTATCTTTGAAGACCGCTTCCAAAGACTTGGTTTGATTGTCCGACAATTCAAACTCAGTAAGGAACTTCTCCAGAGGACGCATCGTAATATCCCCTGGGTTTCCCGTAGCCTCTTCCAGAAGATCATTCAGGTTCTTCACGTAAGCCTCAAGGGCTTGCTGCTGCTCCTCTGGCTTGAGCTTGGCGATATCTTCAAAGCCAGCGTAAGTCTTGGCCACAAAATCACGGAACATGGAATCCACAGCACCACTCACTGACGAGCCAAACAACATGGCAGTCAGTGGTGTCTTGATGATGTTACGACCCGCCTTCTCCACCTTGCCAGTGTCCTTGTTGGACAGGGTACCTGTGATCTTTTGCAGACGACCATAGGTTGCTGCCATTTCAGGCTTCGATTGGACAGCCTTGATAACCGCACCAATGGTGGATTCATACAAGTCAGTGTGGGTGGCCTCACCACGCCACACGTTGTAGTTGCTGTAGCCAGAACCTACTTCAAAAAAGCCACCACGGGTCAGACGAACCAGTAGATCCTTGGCAGACTTACCTGCCCCCATTAACAGGTGGGACAACATCGGGCCATTGGTCACACCGTCGACTTCACCCATGAGCTGTACATCAAAGCTGAAGGGTTTGCCTTCACCTGCTTCCATCTTGGCTTTCTGATACTGAGCCATGGCGATCAGCGCATCCATGGAGTGCATCTTTTCTCCCCCCTTCTTTACGCCAGCCACGATGGCAGCGTAATCAGCAGGAGAAGCCATACCATCAAATACACGAACCAGGGCATCCACAGCAGCTTGAAGAACCTTGGCTTTATCAGCCGTATTTTCGTCTTCCGATGCCGTGTTGAATAGTTCATGGACCTGCGGCAAGGAGGCTTTGTTGCCTTGCTTGTCAGTCTTTACGCCCAGACCTTCACCCACACGCAGCATGAAGCTGTTCATCATGTCAGTATCAGTACTGCTTACCGTGGTCTTCCAGTCTTTACGAGTCAACATCCAGCGATGGATCTTGCTGGACTGTGGGTTGATCACACTATCAATACCCACACGCTGCTGTTTCCATACAGAGTGTGGAAGATACAGCGGTTGCTTCAAACCAAGAGGACTACCACCCTGATCTTCATTGGCCTCCAATGAACTGAAGTAATCCTGAGCAACACCCAACTCACGCTCCAACGCCTCGTTACTGACTCGAAGTGCTTCGATAGTGGTGTGGTGCATTTTGGACGGATCAGGATTTTCATACCCTGCCATCTCAAGGAAAGCCTGTTCGCCCATTCCCTGGAGCAGGTACCACACATCCTCACGCACGTAGTTGGCTACGCTGTTTTCGTGCTCAATGATCTTCTTCTGAAAATCCGGTACAGCCTGATCGGTCTTGTTCGTATTGCGTTGAACACCTTTGATCGGTTCCCAGGACGGCTCCTTCACCTGGGCTTCCACACCAAACAGTTTGGTCAGGATGTCATGCGTGCCTTTAGCCAGATCGGAAATCGTCTGGGCAGCAGCGTTCAACTGGCGATCTTTAGCCTTCTTGCCTTCCGAGCGAGCCATACGGAGAAAGTAAATATCCCCCTGATTCTTGGAATCATGCGACGGCAGATGCTTCAAACCAGCCGACAGATCTTCCTTGCTGACCTTGGTGCGCTTCATGATGCCCTGATCCACCAGGAGTTTCATCACATGAGCACCCAGGTCTGCTTCCAGACGAGCCAGGAAATCTTGGGTAGCCCCCTTCTTGGCAGAGAGGCCCAATGCCTGGGTCACCTTTTGTCCCATGGACAAGATGACCGCATTCTCCATGCTGCCTAAAGGAGCGATCTGACGAAGCAGATCCTCCCCTACAAAATCGTATTCCGACAAGCCAAACATGGCCTTTACGTCTTCCGGGGAAGAATACTGAGGAGCCTTCGCATTTTCAGCCACGTACATATAGGCAGCCGCTGCAATGGCTGTCTTGACGTTTTCTTCCATGTCGGCATGGCCCGCATCGTTTAGTTCGATCAGATATTGGATCGGGTTGGTATATTTCAGGTTTTCATTGAAATACACATCACCCGGCTTCTTACCCGCGAACTTTTTTTCAATTTCAGCAAGGACTGCCTTGTTACCTTTGGCTGCAGCTACAGTCTTCTTATATTCAATACCTGCAGTGAGTTGGCCTTTGACCAGATTCTGCGTAATCGGATTGAGCCATTTGGCTGCCGTGGTACGGAAGTGATCTAGGAACATCTGCTGCACTTCGTTGGGGGCTTCCCCAATGAAAGACTCAATGTCCTTGTCACTGAGCATTCCAGATGCCCACTGGCCAAGGAAGTCTTTGATGGCAACCAGGGGACGTTGGGTAGCCTTACCCTTGCCAACCTTCTGAACCAGATTGTGGGCGATCAGATTGATGCCTTTGAAGGCTTCCCCGAACTTCTTACCGTTTAGGTCGATGACTTCTCGGAAGATACTGAGCTTGCCTGCTTCTCCATCTGTGCCTTTTCCTTCTTCAGCTTGGCCAGCATCACCCCGATCTCCAGCACCTTCTTCCGACGTTCCTTTGGAATCTTCAGAAGTGCGTTCTTCAGACTTTCGATTTTCGTTGCGGACATCTTCAATTTCCTCTTTGGTATAACCGGCCACTTCGGCCAATGCTTCCTTCAACTCAGCCTCAGACATCTCGGCCATGAGTGACTCAGCTTGGATGGCAATGCGTTCTTCTTCGGCTTCCAGTTGGCTTCGCTTCTGTTCCCACAAAGCCAGGTCAGACAGCACATCTTCCAGGGTGCGTTTACCCCGAGCCTGCTTGATACCCTTTTCCTTGGCGTCGTCGTTCACTGCCTTGCGGAAGGACTTCTCTTCTGCCTTGGCTTTACGGGCTTCAGACAGTGCAGCCTCTTCCTCGACCTGTGCAGCAGTGCGACCAGGAATGCCGTTCATGTGATCTTGCAGCATCGCTACCAGATCCGCTTCAGTGTTCAGTTGGGTATATCCAGCTTCCTGAAGATGTTGGATCAACTGGCCTACATCCTCCCAACCATTCGCACGAACAGCAGGACGGATGTTCTTCAGTTCCTTGACGTTATCCCCAAGCAGATCACGGGCAACCTTGGACGAGATACCCTCACCCCCAGTGACCGTGAGGATGGCTCCGACGATGTTCTGGTAATCCTTCGGCTCAATACGCTGACGGGGCTTCTTCGGCTTGCTTGCCTTGGCTTCCGTGTCTACGGTACTGTCCACGTTAGACTGGTTTTGACCCTGAGTTGACTGAGTGGTTACTGACTTATCAACTGTAGTCGATTGATGCGCTGTTCCCTGCGCTTCAGTAGGTGTACTAGAGTCAACTGACTGAGCTGCACCAGACTGCTTCACTGAAGTCTGCGCGACCGGAGGAACACCCTGCTGCTGCGTGTCGAATCGCAAGGTGTAGGCAGCCTGCAATTGGGAATGGGCGGCAGAAAGTGCCTTCGCTTCAGCCTGGATCTGGCGGATCAAATTTAGCGAATCCCAGTCAATCGCTAAACCGCCATTCGTCTTGAGTTCATCGGAGGAATAGGTTCGCCCTGCAATCTCCCATCCGGAATTCGTCCGAATGACCTGCACAGGTTTGCCTGTTTGGTTAAATTGCTTCCATGCGGCCATGGCCATACGAGACTTATCGGCATGACCCTTGGCAAACTTGCCAAGCATATGCACAGCCGTCGCTGCCTCCTCTTCATTGCGAGAGGTGACGGCTGCTTGCATACGCTGTTGATAGTCCTTGATACCAAGCTGATTCTTGGTCGGATCACCATTCATCACCTCATTCCCGACAATATCCATGGTCTTCAGGGCATTCTCGGCAATGCGCGATTCCGACAAGGTACGCAGATAGGTACGCTGCTCGGGTGACAGGCTGTTGTTCTGGTTCTGAACCAGACGATTCAGTTGCTCATCGGAGAAGCTATCCGGGTGTGCCATAGCGAGGCTCACCACATGAGCCACAGCATTCTTGGCTGCTGCCGGTTGGGTAGCATCCACCACAGCATCAGCCTGCTCTACCGCAGCCGTGATCCCTGCTTCATCCGGCTTGGTTTCAACGGCCAGTTGGTCACGCAACTTGGTCGATTCAGCGATCTGCCGATCGATCGTTGTGATCTTGTCCTGCAGTAACTTGATCCCCTTGGGATTGACGGCCTTGGGATCGAAGTTATCCATTTCCTCCTGGAGCAGATCAATCATCTGCTTGGCCTTCGGAACAATGTGTTCGGGCAGAGAATCCAGTGCTTCGGTACGCTGGGCAATCTCTGCCTTCAGCCCTTCCGGTGTCAGACGAGCCAGCTCATTCTTCAGGCCGGTACGCTGTGTTTCCAGACCCGCCACAATATCGTGGATCTTTTCTACGTTCTGTTGCTTGGTTTCCGGGGAAGCATCCGTCGCCACACTGTTGGCGTAATGAACCTGGACTGCTTTGATGGGATCGTAACTCTTGCTGTTCTCGTCCAGATAGGCGGAAGCGTCATTACTCTTAATCGCTTGCAGAAGATCTTTCTCAGTCTGGGCCACATAAGCACGATGCTTCAGTACATGCTCAGGAGTGGATGCGGCACTAATACCACCAGACATGCCCATACCCGCCAGACCACCAATACCGGCACCAATCGCGATGTCCTCGGGAGAGGCATCTTTACCCTTGGCTTTGGCTTCGAGCTGGGTCTGCACCCCTTCAGTGATCCCCTCACCCACGAACCCTTCGGTACCTGCCCTGGCTACCCGAACCGGCATGGATTGCAAAAGGGCATCTTTCAAACTACGCCTGGAGGCTTCGATAGTCGCGTCCTGACCACCCCTTTTCAACGTCTTGGCCAGATCGTATACACCGGTGAGCTTGTCACCTGCAATCTCAGCCCCAGATGCTAAAGCACCGTATAACGCTGAATCACCCATCTCTTTATTAGAAGGTACAGCGCCTGCATTAGCAGCCATCTTTTCTTGGATACCCTGACCGTAGGCATCCACACCATACAAGGCATTGAGTCCTGTGGCGGCTGCTTTACCCGCAGCCCCTGACGCGATATTACTGAACTGATCCAGTACCTGATTAAGTACAGCGTTGGGATTATCCAGACCGGCTTTCAATACCCCTGGAGCGAGCTTAGGGATAGCGGACAATGCTTCCTTAGTTCCCTGCAGGTACTCCCCTGCCTTTAAGGCATCAACTGTCTTTTTGATCTGTGCTACCCCATCCGGGGAGTTAGCCAGAATATCCTGGGATAACCTGGCGTTATCTCGAGGATCTACCGCACCAGATAGATCAAAGAATTTACGAACACTTGCAGCGTTCTTAAAAGCGTCCTCTACGCGAGCAACCAGTTCCGCATTCGTTTCCTGCTGTTCACCGGTGACCGGGTGGAATGTAGGACGATTTAATAGAGCCACATCCTCAGATGTAGCCTCCCCCTTCAGTTGACGACTACGTGCCGCTTTTACTTCATCAGAGACTTTGATATTTGCCGCACTGGCTGCCAGATCCCAAATACCAGATCCAACGTACCCAGCAGCACGAGAGAGGGAGTTACCGAGGATGACCCCTTTATTAATTGCATCGGCAACAACGCCATCCCGATCCAGACCAGTAATATCTTCCAGAATTCCAATCGTCGAGCCTTTAAATGCTGCCTCGTCCTTAGCTTTTTGTGCCTGGCGTTCCTGGCTATATTGATTCAGTGCTTTGATCTTGGATTGGGTCGCCTCTTCCAGACCGAGAAACTTGTCAGTTGAATTGGGATTAAATGGGCGGCGACGCAAATAGGCGTCCATATCAAACTCGGCCATATTCTGTTTCTCACAGTATTAAGGGAATGGCCGATATTCTAAATAAAAAGGCGGGAATTACCCCGCCTTATTTAATTCGATTCTGGTTTATTTATCAGTACCGATTATCTGATTCCAATAGCCGCTTAACTCGGAATGGAATCTGACCTGTTTTCCTGGCCAAATCAATCTCTGCCTGAGTCATCATGCTTTCAGCTTTTGACTTCTTGTCAGCACGCGCTTGAACTGCCTGCTGAACCAGAGCACCCCCCGAGTAATCCTCCTCGGGGGTCGGCTTGGGAAGAATGGATCGCCGAGTCGGAGCCGGAGCACCCGCAGACTTTTCAGCAGCCAGTTGAAGCGGACGGTACTGAATACCTTGAGCCTGCATGGCTTCCTGTAGGGAATCCACGTAGGACTTCTCGCCAAGCATTTCCTTTACCCGCTTGACGGCATTCTCACCGCGGAAAGAGTTGCCTGCCCAGTTGGCCCGGATCCAGTCATCCTCAGTGCCACGAACGCCAGCCAGCGCCGTCGATACCGGAAGACCGATACGGACTTCCTTGCCCGAGTCATCGTAGCCCACCAGCACCCCGTTGCCGAATTGCTTGGTGTACTGCTGACGCACACTGTTCGCCTGAGCCGCAGGAAGCCCCAGCTTTTCCAGCTCGGCCTCGAAAGCCTTCTGGCCAGCATAGGTATCCATCGTCCCGGCATCCAGAGGACTGTTCTTGATCTTCAGTTCTGCAGCCCCGGCTGCTGCTTTGGTCGCTGCCAATTCTGCTTTCAGGGCTGCGGTAGCACTGGAGGAAGCCGCCCGATCCCGATCCGCTGAAGCATTGGACGAATTAGCCGAGGCTATCGCTGCAGTGGTCTGTGCTCCCATCAAACCACGACGGGAAGCATTGGTTGCCAGGGTGTCCTTGAAGGTCTGGCTTTCCTGATCCCACACCACGTTCTGATGCTCGGTGTTCCGGATATTACCGGCAATCTCGGCAGCACGGGGAACCATGCCATTGTCGGCATAGATGCCCAGAGCTTCCTTGGCACTCTGCCGCACAGCCTTGTCTTCCGACAGGGCCATTGTGCTTAACTTATCCACGATAGGGGCTGCTTCCCGTGCCTTAATCATATCGGCGTGCTGATTGGCTTTGACAGTACGATCCTGAAGGACGGAAAGACGCCCATCCAATGCGGAGCGTACCGCTGCCTGATCAATCTGTGCGCCATACTGGCCCGCGTTCAACGCTCCCGAAGCCAGAGCTGCCTGATACTCTTCCGGCGTCCGGTACTGGTTGATCGAGTTCAGGAAAGCCTGGGTGTTATTGTCACGCTGCACTTTCCAGTTGGCGTCAGTAGTAGCCTGTTCGTTCTGCAACACTTGGTTGAGTTTGTCGAAGCCACTATTGATGCCAGTATTGGCAAGTTGCAGCATACCGGCTGCACCCCGAAGATCGGGGGCATCCACGTTACGCCAGGTGATTGGAGATCCCATGATTACTTGATCCCATTCTTGGCCATGTAGTCACCTACCGACTGATAGGCACCAGCATTCGAAGCCACACGAGCACGCTGACGATCTTCCATGGAAGCGTTGGTCGTCGACTTCTGAGCTTCGTAGTTCTTGTTGAAAGAGTCCTTGCTGAACTGGAGCTGTTCCTTGGCCAAGCCATACTGCTTCATGCCCATGTAGGCACTGCCCAGACCCTGAATCAAACCAAGAGCTGCACTACCCCAACCATTATTTTTCATCCCAGTTGCTTCATCGGTATAGCCCAACATACCTTGCATGAACGAAGGGCCAGATGCAGTACCACCCCCTCCCATACCTGCCATGGGATTATTGGCCATAAATCCGCTGGCGGTGGATGCCCCGATATCAGGGAGAATCGAACCATTTAAAGCACCGCCTACATTAACTGCGCCAGCACTGAACGGATCACTATAAAACGGCATGGCCTTGGATTGAGTACCAATGCCGTAGTTAAGATCAAAAATACCAGCCATTATTTACCTCTCTTTAATAAGAATTGCACAACAGTTGCGTCCCTATTTTGTTGCAGTAAGTTTGTGTGGGCTTGGTTGCACGCAGCATACTTTGTGCTTCCTGATTCTGCATATCTGCTTGGACATTCTGGTTCTGAATCTGCTGCTTCCGTGCCTGCACATTGACAGCAATATTTCGGCAATCACCCTCAGTCATTCCATCGAGTGCCTGGGCAATCGATTGAGATTTATCTTCCTGTGCCAGTCTGGACTGATCATAGGAGTATCTGTTGAGATTAGCGGAGATATATGTCTTACCTCTCGCTGCCGTTTCTGAATCTATCCACCCCTTATAAGCACACCACCCTACCGAATGCCAGGCTTTTGCGAAAGCAAAGTACTGATCTTCAGGCAGGGAAGGACGCTGGGTAGCACAGCCGGCCAAAATCAAACCAGACAACATCACACAGATCAGCTTGTTCATTTTCATCTCCTTCTTGGTAGGCAATGCCACACAGTTTACAGATGCCGATCAGGCCTGTCCAAAATCAATGGTTTGTTCAAGTTCAGGGAGGCGAAGCGCCATAGAACAGTAGTTTTCAATAGCATTGAGTCCATGTATGCCGATGTTTCCGGCATGTACTGTGCGGTTGAAGTAGTTGGTAGGGCTTTCCCCAAACAGGATGAACGGACTGAGTAGGCGACTGCCCTCCATCTCTTCCCGTACCTTCTCCAGCTCATCCATCTTGGCTTGTGCAAACAGGTTGAACTCTTCACCCTCTTTCTTCAACAACTCCAAGTCTTTTTTATATCCTGCCGAGACTTCAGAAATCATGGAGTTTGATACAGACAAGAGGTTCTGAGCAAGCATGGAATCCATGGAACCTGTCGAGGTACCGAAGCTGGAATACATCCCGTAAGCTGCTGCGACGACAGCCACCAACAGGGCAAACTCCGGACCCAGCATCCTGACGAATAGCTTGGCAACAGTCTGGATGATCAGAGCCTCGATGGCTGTAACGATCATGGCTACGACTATCATTTCAAGTGTTACCGTACCGGCAGCAATGGCTGCTGCCATTCCAGATCCCCCATCTGAACCCAACGTAAAAACAGTCCACCCCACCGCAATAATGATCAAGACGGTACCGAACCATTCCTGCTGATACCACTCCACCTCTTCCTCATGTTTCGAGTTGAAAATGTAGTGAAGGGAGCGAGAATATAAGTGCTCCCGATCAGGTACGGACATCTTCTCGGTGATGGAGTGATCCAGCGGGATCATGGAGTTCGTGGTGGCGTGCCCTCCCCAGACATCGTAAGTTCTACGCAGTCCAGTTACTTGAACCTCCTCATAGAGATGTTCCGTAATCTGCTTTCGGTAATAGTGATATGGGGTAGTGGTAGTCCACGTGATCTGGACCTTCTCTGCTACCCCATCATTGTCAGCATCCTCATACGAATCACCTGTATGAGTTGTCGTCATTATGGAGGTACCACTTGCGTAAGTACCTATCTTGCCTATCACACCGGATACGACTTTCCGGTAAAGACCGGACATCCCCAGATACGTCGAGAATCGGGAGTCACGAACCTGCAAGCTGATACTGTCACCGGTAGAACTGACTTTCTTGTTCAGCTCCTGCCAGATTTTAGAAATTGCCCAGGACATAGGATTGGCTGCGCCCTCGGGTGTAGCAATCGCACCAGTCTGTAGATACATCCCTTTGAAGAAATCAAAGAGATACCGACACTCCACCTGATCTGCTGAAACAGCCGGTACCATCAACATCAGGAGAGCACTCTCCACCTCATTGATTTGAGGATTCGTATTGATCGCTTCATTGATCTGTACATAATCCAGTCCCAGATACTTCATCAGCTTGTTCGCTGCCTTGTACTCAGGGGAGTTCACATCAGTGGATGTGGGTGCCCTGTTGTATCGGAAATACCCAAAAGGGAAGAAGGTGCCCAGACTGTCATAGGCAGAACTGTACAGGTTGTCCAGTTCTGGATACGTACCCATACCTACCTGATAGGTAAAGAATTTGGTGGTCGTCACATCGACCATATTGGGAACATCCCCCCAAATACCCAAGGCGTTCCTTACTCGTATGGTTCCCTGCTGTACCTGGGTGACATAGCGGTACTTGAGCTGGACATACTCCGCCTCCACCACAGGAACCAACATAGGGATATTGAGCACCTCCCGTTTGATCGAGTTATTAGCCAGGGAAGCGCCACCAACAACAATGGGGGTGGCGTCATTCCATATGACAGTTACTCGTAGGTAATCAGCTAGTGCAGCCTGATCAACACCAATAGGCGTCTGAGTACGCGGAATAGATCCTGACTTGGGGCGAAGAGGTGTATATCCTGCAGTCGCTGCAGCCCCCCACTGATCGTAAGCCAAGCCAGTGAGCACAGTGAGTTTGTCGGGCGACAACATCACCTGCATATCTTCCAGATATACCGGGAATCCCTTGGCTGCACTAAGCGTGGTCAGCTCGTTACTGTCCGGATTGTACCCATAACTGTCACACAGCTTCTGCCACCCATAGTGCTGACGGTTGATAGGGCCGTAGTTTGCGTAATCAAAGACGACATCTTTACCCTCAAGCGCCTGGACCACTGCTTTGGAAATCAGCTCCGTGTTAGTGCTTTTGTAGATCTTGCTGGTCGGGGCACCGTAGGGGTAGGACTTCTTTCCGTAGCTGTACATACGCTCGGCTTTGACACCTAGGCTGCCAACCAAATCCTCCATGATGTTCTCGACCAGTTGATCGCCAGAGAATATCCCTTTGATAGTGCCTGTCTTTACCGAGTTTGGAATGAGTCGATCCTCAATGACACGATTTACAGTCGTGGATACGGTAACAACCGTTTCACTCTCGAACATCCCAAACATGGTGAATTCCTTTATTCAACAACAAAAAGGGGAGCGGTTAGGCTCCCCTGGTCTAGCCCAAACCAGATTAAGTAGGTACTACGCCGACACCCGACAACAGCTTGGATACCGCCCCACCTACATAGAAGTCAGCCAGCTTGTTGGTCGCATCAGCCACCGTACCTTCGTCCGTGGTTCGACGCACGTTCCAGGAGTCCACCATCAACTTGGCAGCCTTCTGTTCCGCATCCCGCTTGAAGCCATCGGTCTGGGCCTGGTACAGCCCCTTCTGCTTGCCCAGTACGCTGTCTGCATCAACACCCACAGCCAAGGTCTGAGCACGCTCAGTGACTACCTTCTGGGTCAACAATGCCGTTTCAGCGGAGGACTTACCCTTCTGCTCAATCAGCAAATCGAACTCGGCATCGAGCTTGCACTTCTGGGCCTGCAGAACGGTCATCTCAACTTCGGCGTTGATCCGTTGTTGGTTGGTCAGCTCAATCTGCTTGGCCATCAGTTGTGCTTCGAGATCCGTCTTCTGCTTTTGGAGCAGGAAGGCCAGTGCAGATTGCATCGTTTGCTGAAGGGCACCCAGATAAACGGTAGAGTACTCAGGGCCACGAATACGGCCTGCCTTGAATTCACCTTCAAGGTGTGCCTTGGTGGCTTGCATCAGAACGTCAAAGACGCCTGTGCCATCCACCTTGACTTGCGTCAGATCAGAGATTGGAACCAGTGCCATGATCTATCCTGGCTTAATCGATCGACTTGGCCATGGCCTGACGTTGAGCCAGATCTGCCAGCTCGTCTTCAGTCAACTGCGGCAGGACTTCGATGGCGAATTCCTTGATCAGTTTGCCCTTGCGGATCTTGTTACCCATCGAATCCTTGACGGTCACGAAGATCTGGCATTCACGATTGACGAGCTGCTTGTAGATGATGTGTGGCACGTGCCAGCCTTCATCCACATTGAACGGGACGAACTTCTTGAAGGTACCCACGCCGGCATTGCCAGCCGTGATGATTTCGCCTTCCCATTCCTTCTTGGTCGGATTCATACAGGTGAGGCGAATACGGACCAGCTTGGATGATTCATTTCGCAAGCGCAGACGCTTGGCAGCTTCGGATTCTTTGGCCACAACCGGGGCTTCGACGACTTCTTCTTCAGTCGAACCATCGGAGGTCACGGCAGCATTCACCTTCTCACGCAGCTTTTCAAGGCCGATGGTCGGGTGAAAGGTAATGCCCAGCAGGGATGCACGCGCCTTCAAGGCTGCGAGTTCATCCGATACCAGGGATTCATCATTTTGAGATTCAGACATTCTTTACTCCAGTTGAACAGGAAAGGGGTTGCCCCCTTTCCTTGGTCACTTCACAGTGGGATTACAGCTTGGCAGCGGTCTTGATCAGGCCGATACGTTCCGGGCGCAGGGCCATGAAACCGTAGTACCACTTGATCGACATGAAGCCGGTTTCGCCATACGGGTCGTTACGATCCGCCGTGGCTTCGCCCGGAGCCTTGTGGGTGATGACGAACTTCACCGACTTGCCGTCCGTCTGGAAGCCAATCGTGGTGAAGGACTGATCACCAATGGCGAGCATCGGGAACACGTCGAAACGACCGCCAGTTTCGTAGCAGGTAGCGTCAGCCGTAGCATCAGCACCAGCACCGGCCCACTTCATCATTTCCGGAACCACAACCACACGCCACTGGTCGATGGCACCATGCTCACCAACCACGGTGCTACCGCCTGCCTGATACTTCTCGACAGAGATGAAAGCCGGGTTGTTGTGCAAGTCCTTCATGGCCTTGATGGTCGGCAACAGCTCCGAACCACAGTAGAGGATGCGAGCCGAAGGGATGGTCTTCGTATCGATCATGCGGGTACCGGTGATGGCCGTGATGCCCTTCGGGGTACGGTTGTTGTCCAGGTCGATGGACAGACGCATCAGGTCACCGTAGGTCACCAGATCGTCGGCGCCTACTTCGGCATTGGACGTTGCATTGCCCGCGAACTTGATCACGCCAGCGGAGTTGATCAGGTCGATCTGCAGTGCATCTTCGGTCATCTCGCCAGCGCCATTCAGCATCTCGCGATGGATGTGCGACTGGAGTTCAGCGTCAGAGTCGAAGTCCAGGGATTCCTGGGTGTACTCGTCGAAGAAGCCGAACTTTTCGAAGGAGCCTTCGATTTCCTTGCGCTTGAAGCCGACACGGTTAACGCGACCACCGGACTCGGACAGCGCCGGCAGTTTGCCGGAGATGGTACCGATATCCTTGGACGAACCGTAGAGGTTGCCCGAACCCCGGGCGCTAGATGCGCCGACGTTCAGTGCCGTGATGGCAGCAGCCTTGGCAGAGGTAGCGACCTTGAAGGTCAGGCTGCCCGTGACAGTAATGGTGGCCAGACCAGCACCACCCGAATTGTCTGCACCAGCAACAGCGGTCACGCCGTCGAGGTTGTCGGCAATTGCGGCAGCAGCAGCAGCTTTACCGGCATTGGCCACAGCCACAACAGCACGCGGAAGCGTGACGTAGTACTGAGCGGAAGTGATGGTCACACCGGCAGCGTCAATACCCTGGTCATTCAGGTTGGCATCGTCGAGCAGCGGCAGGTAGTGGTAACGCTTGATCTTCTTGCCGAAGTTCTTCGGCATGGAAGTCACATCAGCCAATTGGCCGAAGAATTGAGTCTTCTTCAATTCGATCAGAGCCTGCTTCTGATAGAAATGAGTGTTCATTTGGGAACCGGCCGAAGACGGGGAACCGCCAGCCGGATCGTTGTACTGTTGACCAGTGAAAGCCATTTGTTTTTACCTCAGAGTGCGTTAAAGGAATCGTTGATTTACGACCTTGCTGAACTCGTCATCGGACAAAGCCAACGGATTGAAATCCGGCTTGTCCTTTGCGGGTGCAACAGGTTGGGAAGAACTGGCAGCCAGTTTCTTTTCCCGACGCTTGCCTTCATCGCCCATCTTCGGTTTCGGGGGCACAACAACAGTCTTGGGCTGGGTTCGTTGTCCTTGGGAAACCAAGTGATCAAACCCACCACGAGCCTGAATTGCATCACCGACTTGCCGGTAGGCGTCGATATCAGACAAACCAGAAAGGCGACCGAACATCTTTTCGCTTTCAACCTCTTTGATGATCAGATCAAAAATGCCCGACTGAACGTGGCTATTGATGATCTTCAGCACTTGAGGTGAATTGGCGATGACGTTTTTGCTCTGCCCATCCCACTGATTGCTGATTACGTCGATGGTCTTGGAGTAGCTTTCAGTACCTTGGATTTCATCCAGTACAGCGTCCAGTTCCAGTTCGCGATCATCCACCGTGTGACGGGTAGGCTTGTAGTCGCCAGCTTTGGTAGCATCGAGATCCAGAGGATCCACGCCGCTATCCTTGACGAGCTTGCTGATTGCTTCCGGATTCTTCTTATCCAGGTCAATCAGAAAACTCAATTTCTCTTCAGAGAGCAGCCCGTTGTTTTCGAGCAGCTTCAATACTTTCAGACTTGGCTTGAGAGCCGCCATCTTCTTGTTGTAGTTGGCACCCATCTGCATCAGGGCCACCGCATCATCAACGCTCTGTACCTGAATATCGCGACCATTCGCCTTGAATGGGGTAGTCAGCTTCTTGTAGGCAGCCTCATAGTCGATAGCTTCCTCGGACGTTTCAACCGACTGACCCTTTTGGTTACTTTCGTCTTTACCTGGGGTGTCGTCTTTGGTCTGTTCGTCCGAGGAACTCGTATCAACTTCTTCGCTGATTTCTTCGGGGGTGTCCGCCACTGCCGACTGACCCTGCGAACCTTCGCCCGATGCCGCTTCGGATTCTTCATCCGTGGCTTCGTCAGCGTTCAGTTCCGGATCGGCATTGGCTGGATCTTCTTCCGCGGAGGCAGCGCCTTCCTCAGTGGCCTGGTTGAAGGTTGCCGGATCGAGATTCGCAATCTCTTCGTCCGACATATCCAGGATGGAGCGTTCTTCGGTGCCCGACATTAAATCGTCCCTTCAGCCAGGATTTCGTCACGGGTGGCTTCGTCAGCCTCAACCGAACGACGAGCCATATTGGCACGGGTGGCCAGGGTATTCAGGAAGTCGTGGAAAACACCGATGGCAATCATTTGCTTGTGAATCGATTGTTGAATTTCCGGAGACTGCATATTCGAGTCGGACATAAGATGAACGAGTCGAATGGATTCTTCGTTGAAATAGGCTTCACCGATTACCTTCTTGAAGTCCTTGTTATTACGCAGACGATCCAGGGCATCACCCAGGTCAACCGTCTTTTGGGCGTACTTGATATTGCGTTCGAGTTGTTGCAGTTCAGTGCTAGACATTATCTATCATTGCTTTCAAGAGTTAATAGAACGGGAGTTATTTAAAACCCCCGCACTATAAAACAATACTCAATCTCTATTCAATAGAAACTCTTTTAAAAGATCTTTATTTTTCTCCTGAGATTTAAATGAGTGATCCATTCGTTTCATTTCCATTTGGCTCCGTGCCTGCTCGCCAATACGTTGAATCTCCCGCTCTTGATGAACACCTGATTCCTGTTCCACAAACTCCAGGTTCTTCAAATCGGTATCCGATTGAAGCTGGGCTTGTTTGGCTTGTTCAGTACCGACCTTGGCCATATCCAGTTGGGAGTTACTGCGGTAGTAAATAGCCTGAGCACGTTCCGTATCCAGCTTGGCTTCGAGGAGTGCCACTTCAAGCTGACGATGTTTCTCGACCAACGGATCCGGCTGCGGCTGGAATTGCTCGATCTTCTTGGCCAGATCCGGCATCTTACGAAGCCTTGCAATGTCCGAGAGGATCATTCGGGAGATACCCGGATCCATGTTGTTACCCATGGTCTGCAGCATGAACGCCAGTTCGCTGGCCTTGTTGTGGTCCTCTTCCGCCGTCGAGATGGACAGACGCAGATCGAAGTTGCCGGCCAGGTCATCCCGCTTCACCGTGACGAATTCATCATTGGTGATCCGGATCACTTCCTTGTCGCTCAGGAACTCCGCGTTCATGGCGATGATCTTGCGACCAATCTCAATGATGCCTGCGGACAGGCGACGCAGAATACCAAGCTCACGTTTAGACGAAGCATCGAGGGCACCCCGCACACCGGCTGCTACATCACCGAGTGCTGCACCTGAAATACCTTGGCTAAACGACTTGACGCCTGAGAGGGACTCGGCCTCCATGTTCTGCAATTGCAGCATGAACTGGGCCGACGCCGGGATCTCAGGGTAGGTGTGCATGAAGATGCCTTGCCGTGGATCCACGTTCATGTTGAACTCGTAGTCCAGACCCTTCTCGAACTTGCGTCGATTGGTCGTGTCCAGCATGTCTTTCCGGATACCGGTCTGCCCATTGGCCGACTTGCCCATGATATCTATCATGCCGCGAGTGACCGCACCGACAACCTTCTGGTTGTCTTCCAGCAGGGCACCGTCTGGCTCACCGTAGGTGGACTTGCGAACCGGGAGGTACTGAGCCACGACGAAGGGGAGCTGCTTGTCCGGGAACGGACTCTCTTCCATGCGAATCAGGGTGGTACCAACCCAGGCCGCCACGAACGGGCGAAGCACGCCATCCCCATGGATATCCCAGAAGCCCCAGTATTCCTTGACGACAAACTTCTTCCGGGCCTTGTCCTGGAAGTTGAAATTACCCTGGTTGTCGCCCGAGGAATGATCCGGGGAAGCCAGCGGAGAGTTGTTGTCGATGCTGATCTGATCAAGGTTCTTGTACTTCTTGTCCTTCTTCAGATCGGCCAGGCAGGACTCAAAGCTGTAGATGATGAAGCGTGCCTTCTTGATATTGCCCAGGCAGCTCGGGTCGATGACCACATTGCGGTAATCACAGATGGTGACGGTCGGCTGGTTCTTGATTGTCTCCATGACCTTCCGCAGCTCATGCCCAATGATCACCGGCTCAATCGGCTGCCCATGTTCAAGGGTCATGTCATGCGCGGTCTTCAGCTCGTCCGGTACATCCGTTTCGTACTGGCTCGGGGACTCTTGCTGCATCTGATCCAGGTGTTGATGGAGTGGGGCCAGATCAGGATTGATCCGGTACTCAACAACCGGCATCTGCTTCTCGACTTCTTCCTCTTCAAACTCCCAGCCCACCCGAACAATGACCGTACCCTCATCCACCGCGGTACGCACGTACTCATCGATGAATGCCGTCTTGTCGAGCTTGGTATTGAACTGGTAATTCAGAACCATCTCGTTCTGAATCGCTGCGTCCCGATCTTCCCAGGTTACCGGCTTGACGTTGAATACATCGTCGGTACTGAGGAAGGGTTCACTCAATGCCGGGTAACGCCATTCCGCCTGTTTGCGAATCAGCTTCGGGACAATCTTGGAATTACCTTTCGGCGCATCCACTTGTGCCTTGTTTTTCACAAACAGATTATCCAGCCACAAACTGATCTGGGTTTTCTGAGTATCAAATGACGGTGTAGCGTCCTGATAATCCCGTTTCAAATCGGCCAACTGGGGAGCATTCTTCCAGGTGGTCAGCGGCTTTTGATTTACTTCCGCAACTTCAACAATTGGTTCCATTCAACTTTCCTTGTGTGGATACAATGACACTTTATTTACCTCAACTTAAATAGGATTCCCTATGCGTATTAAACCGATTCACCCCAATTTCCAGAAACCAATCAAATCCACCCAGGGTGCCGGTGCCTTCGACATTTACATGCCCGAAGCTGGCTCGGTTTCCGGGCAATCCCCGGTTTGTGTTCCGCTTGGCTTCGCTGCCGAGGTTCCGGAGAACCATGTCGCCCTGATTCTTCCGCGCTCCGGTGTTGGTGCAAAACACGGTGTTGAATTGAATAACACCTGTGGGGTTATTGACTCGGATTATCGTGGTGAATGGAAAGCCTTTATCCGGACTAAAAGTGGTGAGCATTTTAGCTGGAATTCAAATGATCGCGTTCTTCAATTTGTTATTGTTCCAGTTGCCCAGGTAACACTTGAATTGGTGAATGCCTTAGATGAAACTGAACGCGGCGAAGGTGGTTTCGGCTCTTCGGGCAAATAGTATCTACGTCTAAATGGTGATGAGTAGTAGACCCAGCTATAATTAGCTGGCTTTACCGAAAGTTACTTCCTTTATATCCACCTGGCGAAATCAGTTACTTGGCAATGAAAGGAAGTAACTTTTATTTCAATATGCCTACCAGTAGGCTCACTCTAAGGTGGAAATAATGGATCAGTATCTCAACCCTTTGACCCATGAATTTGAGTCAAATGAGGGTATTTCGGGAGCACAGCTAACCAGCGGTGCTATTAAGTATTACCCCGACGACATCAATACCGCAGATGATCTGCTGTCGAAGTATCGCTACACTCCGGCAGCAGGTCATCACCTCCGCTTCCAACGCACGGTCAATGGTCAAGCGATCATCAGCTTGATGGCAGACCCGGCTGCAACGGACACCATTTCTTACCTCGACTACCTGAAGTCGGCCAAGATGCCCATGGCTTTGGAGTACGAGGCAAGTTACGCAGGCCGTGGCCGCGCTGCATATGCTGGGATTGTTCTCGGTAATTTCGATGATCCACTGATGCCCGATCTCGCTCAGATCGAAGTATCTCAATGGTGGATCCATGCCACGGACAGCACGGCAGATTACGTGTCGGCATCCGGGACTTACATGGGATTGAAGCTGGTATCCCCGTTGCCAATGGATGTATATATCGGCGACTGGATCAACGTTACTGGCACCAGTGACAACGCGGCGCAAATCACCGGGTTCAGTGGCCAGGAGTTTCCGAACGCACCGATTCGCCACATCAGCGATGATCGCACGCGAGTGGTGGTTGCTGTTTCTGACGAAACCCCCATGGCCCTTGCGAACATCCCCACCAAAACCGCTATTCCTGGAACCATGTTTGTGGGCTTCTTCCAGAACATGATGGGCGCGACCCATGGTATGGGTACTCGTTTCTCGGCAGGCACATCAACAACTGCTGCGATGTTCACCGCGATGGGCGGCGATAGCTTTATGACGAGCACCGGAAATGATATTCGTGGCTCACAGCTTCTTACGGTCGGCACAACTGCTTCGATCTACCCAGTGGGGTCATTTGGGCAAGCCGAAATTCGCCCAACCACGCGCTTCCGTATGGAAACCCGCGTTGATGAGTGTTCGTTCCAGGATCAGGCGTGTGACGGTGCGAACATCCAGACAAATCGGATCACGCGCAGCTCGGTCAAACCAAACGCCGACATGATGTTGCGTCCTCGCACATACATGCGTGTGCCGAAAGGATCCACCACTGTTGCCGGCAAGATCACCAGTATCTCCAAGGCAGCATCGACCACCTGTACCGTAACGACGGATGTGCCCCACGGCCTGAAGGTGAGCGATTGGGTAACGATTCGCGGTGTGCTGGATCAGACAAACTTCCTGTCCAGTGCCGCAAATGCAGCAGTTGCCTCCATTGTGTCACCCACTCAGTTCACTGTGGTGTGGGGTGCCTCGGCAACAATGTCGAGTTACGGGGGTGTCGTCCTCAAACATCGTGCCGCGCTTGATCTGCCTGGTACTCCGGTTGCACAAGCTGCTACCGCTATTGCCTGGAACAGCGCGACACAGTTTTTGGTGATCACGGGTTCGTCAAACTGGGCTGGGATGAACATCGGCGACATCGTGGCGTTGAAGGGTTTCCTGAAAGTGGCTGGTGCAGAAACGGGCCTCGATGGTATGTGGCGTGTACATCACTTCGCTACCACGGCATTGACCCTCACCCCGATCTCTGACGCATTCGGTGTTCGTGTTTCTCCAAACCCGGCTGACTACACTGGTGCGGCAGGGGGTTTCCTCGTCGTTTGCCCGGAGTTCCGCATCCACGATCTGTCTGTCGAAGACTGGACGGAACATCGCGTCATCATCGATGGTGCTGGCGTGGCACGGGCTGACAAGGCAATCCCGACCTACGCAATGGGGGGCACGGTAACCGCAAACGTGGTGCAGAGCACCGCAGGTGCCGTGGGATCAACCGGTGTTGGCTCTTGGATCGTGCGTCCTGGTGTAGCAGCAATTGCTGATGTGACCTCGTCTGCGGTCACCTCGACGGGAACCAGTGCTTCCTTCGTCAATGATCTGGGTAATGGCTTCCAGGTCACATTCCCTGTGACCGCCGTGACCGGTACGACCCCCACGCTGGATATCCGCATCGAGGAATCTTTCGATGGTGGGACGAACTGGGTGACGCTGTACGAAATGCAACGCATCACCGCAACGGGTAGCTACAACACGCCGATCCTTCGCGCATCTGGTCGCCACATTCGTTACGTTCGCACTATCGGAGGCACGACGCCCTCCTTCACCATGGCGATCACACGCAACGTCCTCCCGTTCCTGCCGGCTGAACCGCAGAAACGTCTGATGGACCGTACCGTTGTGCCCAACACGCTGAACAGTGTCACCCCGACCTTGTTCATGGGTGCGGCCAACAACGTGCAGCTGGTGGTCAACATGGGTGCGATCACGACGACCGCTCCGGTCTTCAAGCTGCAAGGCTCTGAAGATAATGCGAACTGGTTCGACATTGACACAGGTCTGCTTGCTGTTGCCAGCGCGACGGTCGAGAAGACGATCAATTCACGTTCTTGCACGTTTGTTCGTGTCCTTGTTAGCACCGCTGGTGTCGGTGCGACTCTCGGGTATGTTTCCCTCAAGGCATGGAGTTAATTATGGAACTGACCAAGACTGGTGAATGTTTCTATCGGGATGAGCTGGGGGATCTGTACCTGGCTGAATCGTTTATCGATCCGGAAGGTGTTGTCAGTACCCAAAACACCTTGATTGAAAAAGCCGAGTAATCGGAAAAAGAAAAGCCCCCTTAATTGGGGGCTTTTTCATTTCCAGGTATTTGGCAATTAGCCATCCCCATTGGGGATTAGCACTTCTTGCCGCCGCCCTTACCTTTGCCTTTACCAGCCATGGGATTTCTCCAAGTGAATTGAAATAGAAACTACGGGGGTTATTATATTCAAACCCAGCCGTTACGCAATAACCGGTTATTTGAATTACCGTGATCAATTTGGAAATTGTGCAATTCCAATTGCTGGCACGCCATTTCATATTTACTGGCGTAGTTATTCCCCGCATTGAATTCGTTGATCATGCCGGTCGGTGTAATGGCGCGTGAGGCCACATAAAGCAGCAAGGCTTCCAGGTGACTCTCCGGCAATTCCAGCTCGATGGTGTCCGGATCGAAGTTGTATTCGTTCCAGACGATTGCCGGATGTTTGGCCCGGTACACCACCGTCAGCTTGCTGGTCTTGTAATCGTCCGGCAGATCCTGCACCTGACTGGTCAGGGCCGCAGGGATACGCAGCGTCGTCGGACTGGTCGTGGCAATGCTCAGTCGATCGGTCGCGTCGTTCATCGGGATCTCGAAGCCGGCATCCGTCTGTACCGACTCGATCTTCAGAATGTCGTCCGTGAACTTCTCGGTCGCCGAATCCAGCAGGAACTTCACTGGCTCGTTCGACTTGACGCTGGAGAGCGCGTACTTGGAGTGGATCGGGTAGATCATCCGGCCTGGCACCATGCCCAGATCCACCCGGCCTTCCTTCAGGTAGAACCGCTTGTAGATAGCGATCAGTGCCAGGTTGATATGGTCGATCACCTTCGGGTAATCCGCCTCGGCAATCTGCCCAGCTTCGGATCCACCAATGGCCATCTGTGAAAGCTCGCCCGAGGTGAGCTGGTCAAATACTTCAGTCAATTTCATGTCGTGTCCTTAGACGATATAAGAAGCCATGCGATCCACCACAACATCCGGGGATTCGATATCCCACATGCCGTCGCGTGAGGATGATTCAGTCATGGGCGCTTCCTCCGATGGTTTCCAGGGGGTGAGGGAAGACAACATCGAGATGGTGTCTGCGAAGTCATCGTGCTTGCTCTTGAAGCCGGCCGGCGTAACCAGACTGAGTTCAGTCACCGCTTCGGCCATTTCCGGGGAAGACTTCTTCTCGACCGGGAAGAAGATCTTCCGGGCCTTGAAGAGTGGAACCACGGTATTGAAACGAACCAGCTTGTTCGTGTTGGGGCGGATACCCGGCTTGGTGTCGTTGCCCTCCGAAGCCAGTGGGAAGTAGATGTTGCGGTTCAGCATCTCGCCCATGATCCAGGGGATGAAGCCGCCCTGCTGCCCGGAGACTTCGATGCCCACCTGCTGTGGCCGATACATCTGAGCCAGACGGAAGAGATCATCCACCGTCTTGTCCATGAGCTGACGCTTGCAGATGCCATCCACCCACAACCAGTCACCCACATTGTTGTAGGCCCAGACACTAATCACTGAGAAGTCGGACTTCTGCTTTTCCGAAGTCGCGAAGTCAGTAGTGATGTAGAAGTTGAACCGACTCTTGTGGCGCAGTACAGCATCGATCTTGTACCAGGCAATGTCGTGATCCTGAATCATCCGTTCTTCGTCGGACATGATTCGGAGCATCAGTTCCTGATTGAAGGTATCGACTTTGCCCAGCTTCACCGCATTGTCGTATTGCTCCTTCACATACTCGTAGGTGAAACGGTCTGGCCAGCTTCCACGGAACTCTTCCCGAGTACAGGGGAACTGCTCGCACACCGGGAACACGTTGATCGCCCATGCACCGGACTCAACCGCCTTGTACAGCGGATCCTTTGCATTGAATGGCGTACCAGACCAGATGATCATGTTCTTGGTCGGGTGCAGCGCGTAGTTCACCGCCTTGTAGACGGTATCTTCCACAGCAGCAATCACTGTGGCCGAGCGTGCGTCCTCGTCGCTGATCAAGTCATCGAGCACTGCCAACTGTGGACGCTTACCCAGTTCCTTCGCACCGCGAACACCGGTCTTGGCACCGTAGCCCTTGACGATGAACACCTTGCCATCCACGTTCTCCCATTCCCAGCGGATATCCGTGAAGCGGATCTTCGGCACGTACTGCTTCAGGAAGTCCGAGTTCTCCCAGCGGAACTCCAGGTTCTTCCGCATGTTCTTGACGCCGTTCTCGATGGAGTCAGAGACATACAGCGCCAGGTCGATACGACCGAAGCCAGGAAGCTCACCATAGGTTGCGATGTACAGGAACAGGTACTCGGCCATCAGGGTGGTCTTGGCGATACCCCGGTGACAGAGATTCAGGATGCGCCGGCCACCATGCGTGATCGTGTCGAGCATGTAGTAGTGCACCAGGGGAGTCTTGTTCTCCTCCCCCTGCTCACCGTTTACCAGCTTGATGAAGGTGACGAACTCCAGCGCAAAATCGCTGGGCACGTACCCGGGCCGGATCTTGTAGTCAGTGTGGTTTAGATAGTCCTCGACTTTCCACGGCATCCCGTCCGGATGCTTGTGCATGGCCATCAGACCAACCCCACCAGGATCACCCGGGCGTCAGGGATCTCCTCACGCACCAGCGCCATCACCTGTTCATGGGTCTGGATCTCGGCATGGGAAATACGGAACAGGCGGGCATCGCCTTCCTTGCCCCGGACGGCCACAGAGAAAACAGCCGGAGCCATTACGCCCCCTCGATCACGAACCAGTCTTCAGCCAGCATGTCAGCCTGCGAAGCCAGCCAACCCATCTGAATGTCGCCTGTCGCGGTCTTCATGGTGATGCAAGGAAGTACGTTGGCCGAACCATCGATGGTTTGGGCAGCGTACTCAGCATTGCGTTTGCTCCAGAAGGAACCAGCCGGGATCCGTTTTCCACCCAACGGGCCAGACAAGGCAAGCCACACTCCTTGACCATACCAACCATCTCTTGCAATACGGTGCCCAGCCTTGAGTGCCTCAAGTGCTTCCCCGAAAGGCATCGATCCAGATAACAAAATCTCGATCATTGGAGCACCACCCAATCCTCGGCCAGCATGTCGGTCTGGGAGGCCAGCCAGCCAGCGACCAGTTTGTTATCTGCTGTCTTCATGCAGATGGTAGAAACGAATTCCGGCTCGTTTAGGTATTCACCAAAACCGTACTTCAGCCCGGACTGCAGCTCCGTACCTTTGATCAGGTACAGAAACATCCCCTTACCATTCCAACCTGCGCGAGCCACCTGCTTGCCTGCCTTCAAGGCATTCAGTGCATCGCCGAAGTCCAAACCAGAAGAAGGACGATAGGCGTTCGCAAACACATCCTTGGGCGACCAACTGATATAGCCCGCATGGCCTGGATGGTTCGACTTGCCCCCATCCACATACTCAACGAGGAAGCCTTCATCAGCCCCCTCCTCGTCAGCCGGCAACGTCCAGCTACGATACTTGTTGTACTCCCCTCGGGTCATGGGTCGAGCCAGAACCACCTTGGTTCCAATATACGATTTCATTCAACTACCTCCGGTGTCACATCAATAATCAATTTCCCATGAGCGATTTCCTGTGCACTCATCGCCCCGCTTTCCACCATCAGCCGCTGCTGTCGAGCCAGTTCCAAAGTCGTGGCTCGCAGCGCAGCGATAGATCCGTCTTCCTTGATCCCGATATCCAGCTCGACCTTCTTCACCTCGGGAGCCTTCAACTGGGTGAGCAACGAGTTCGCCGCATCGCAGCGCACCTTCTCGCTCTTGGCATTGATCATCAGATCGGCCTGCACATTGAGCGCACGTTGATAGAGATCCTGGTTCAATACATGGGTAGGGATCAGCGTCTGTTCGAAGATCAGATTGACCAGCTTCGACTTGTTGTACGCAGTGACGTAGGACGCAATGTCCTTGGCTTGAACACCCTGCTGGATGAACCGCTGATACTTGTCAGGGAAAGTCTTGGTGTAAGCATCGATGTTGGTACAGCCCATCAGTTTGAAACTGACGTAACGAACCGCATCAATGTATTGAGTAACCTTGAACTTCCCATCAGCCATTACCTTCGTATAGCTGATTAGATTATCCCGGTAGTTCTCGAACATCTCTGGATCGGACAGAGTGTTATTAATCTGGTCGATTAACTCTTGGTTAATGGACTTCTTTACCTTATCAGGTAAGGCGAGTTGGAACTGATCCAGCGTGAGCATTTATACGAATACCCGAGAGTTATTATATCGGGGTCGTATAGTAGCCAATTACCAATTCAAATGGAAATTAGTATTGATTGGTGAATCAGAGAATCAAAAGGTTATGGAAATAATATTGCCTAAAAAATAGGCGAAGGGTTATGGGAATTTTTACAAAATGGGTATGAGAGTAGGGCTTACCTACCTCAACGTCAAAAACAAAACACCCCCCCCCCTCCTTAACTTTGGCGTGATTCTGCCTACCCTACCCCTTCTTGCCGCTGTCGCGGTAGTGGTGGTGAGTAACGTGCTCATCATTCATTCATCCTTAAGGAGTATCACCCACCATGTTTACATCCATCTCTATGTTCGTTCGCCAGTTCTTCAACATGCTGACCACCACCATGTCAGCAGGCGATCACGCAGCCAAGGCACTGGAACATCTGGCCATCACCGCAGAAGAAACCGCAGGTGCCTACTGTGACGAAGCTCGTAGCAACCGTGCCAAGCAACTGCAGCAACTCGAAGCGGATCTGTATGTCGCGACCGAGAAGACCAAAGAGGTCAAGGCTGTTAAGGCTGCCTAAGTAATATCCATACCCACTCTTCGGAGTGGGTTGGTTCTTTTCTTTATCTTGCTGCTGTCGCAGTAGGAATGGATTAACAGGAGGATATATGCAAGTAACCACCGAATACTGTAGTGACCGTAACCTGCCCATTGAACAAGCAATGGAGTTGACCGGACTGAGTAGAGAAGAAGTAGAACGTGATTATGCGTTCTATGAGGCCGAGTTTCAGGCATGGGTTAATGGTCATGCTTATGATGAATCTCACATCCCCGTACCCTTTGACTTTAATTAACCATATCCACTCCTTCGGGAGTGGGGAATATCTCTTTTTACACACAACAACCTTACACACAACACACTGATTAGATAGTCCATCCAATAGAAAGGGATTATCTATTCTCCCCATTCTCCCTTCCCTAATCTCTTTTGTATTCTCCTGTGAATGAATAAATCTTTACTGCTGTCGCAGTATTAATGGGATAGGTGAGTGGATATTCAGTCTGCTCATTTAAACCTGAAGGGTTATGGAGAAGATAGTAATGGATGTGCAGAAGTAGGGATACGAGCTGTTAATTCCCTCTCCTTATATATTTCCCTTCCCTTTTCTCATTCCGATATTCACCCGATAACCTAAATGTTATTGGGCTGTATTTCATTTCCATTCTCAGGAGAAGTCTAAATGTCTTTCGTTCAACTGTTCTCGTTGTACTGCTCCTTCATGGAGGGTAACTCCCTGCGCCATACCGATCTGGTTAAGCCCATCCGTGAGTACGCAGCCAGTATTGAGCAGCCTGCCCAGGCTGTCGCATCCCATCTTCAGAAGGTCTATCACCCGGTCTAGGAGAAGGCGCATGTCAGTCATTCACATTGATGAAGTCCGCTTCATCTGTCGTCTGGTACCCGAGGGCTACTACGTCCTCAATGCCTATACCCCTGTCTCATTCGAAACCCTACACTAAGGAGCAAGGACATGGCTGCATCGCATCAAATGGTTGCTCCCGATGTGGAGCGCATCTCTCAGATCGTCCGTAACTTCGTCGCTTCTGAGGTCGTCGAGATCACCAACAAACGCATGATCATGTGGTGTCCTGATCTCCACTGTGCCAAGCAACTGGCTATCCGCATCCGTGGAAATGGTTATCACTACGAAGTGAAGCCCGGTAACAAGTCTGCCGCTTGGTACGTCCAAGCCTTCTACTGATCCCTCTATCCCTATTACCTTTGTGGTAATGGGGATATTCCCTTTTACATTCACACACAATGGTCTAAGTCCTATGCCTTAAGTAATATATAGGTAAACTAATGGAGTATTTATATAGGGTATTTACGTAGAAACCGATGTATTCGCTTTACCTCCATCTATTCCATAAGTAACAATCAATTAAAGTCACCAAAACTATTGAAATTAACAATGGGATAGACCGTAAAAAACTCCGCTGTCGCGGTAATAAGGGCAAATCCTGCCACCAATCCTTTCGTCTATTAGGAGAACCATCATGGCCTTCGCTACCTCTTCCGCTGCTCCCGCTCAACCGTCCACCAACAATGAATCGTGGAAGGCTCAGGGCTTCCTGAACCTGTATCTCCCGGCCAAGAACGGCCAACGTCGCAAGCTGGGTGCTATCCCACTGAAAGAATCCAAGGTTAACGAGAAGCAGTTGCTCGCTTGGTTGAATGAAGATCCGTCCCGTGTGACGCAGATCCTCGCCAAGCTGGAGATTGAATTCCAGTCCGCTGCCTCGAATGACGAGCACGCCTTCGCCCTCGACTGATTCCTTGCTCTCTCTTCTGCTCACTTCCTTGCGGAGTGAGCACCCTTCACATTCAGGAGTAATCCCCATGCGAGTCGAAATGTATTTTGAAACGGGCGAACTATGTGCCTACGCTGATGTTTCTTCTATGGAAGAAGCCTCCGAAGAAGCTATCGCCATGGCTGCGCATGGGCATTGCGCTTCCCTACGTCAAAACGGCGTGATCACGCACCATTGGAAAGGTCGTTGGGCACCCGTGCAATAACCACCGATGATCACCCCGATGTCGCCTGTCCCTGAAAAGGGATGGGCGGTTTTCTTTTGTGCTCCCCTTACACAAACCCCTACCGCTGTCGCGGTAGGACAGGATGTGGGGCATGTTGTTCCGCGCATGATATGAAAGGATAAAGCATGGCTTTTCTACCTATTACTGAAGCAGACCGTAATGCACGCTCTGTCGCTAACTTTCAAGAGTTGGAGTTCTACTTCGCTACGACCTATGAAGAGGCTGTAAAGCTCTTGGACTTAGGTATGTCCTTTGAAGATATTCAAGAATACAAACGTTCTTTGAATGGGTTTGGTAACACTTCCATTCAATAAACTTGGAGAAACCCATGAATCGTATTGCCATTATTGGTACGGCTGGACGGGACAAGTCCAAACCAATGACACTAGCACTATGGGATTGGATGGTGGCTGATGCACTGTCCCGCGTTCCTGCTGGTGCCCATATGGTATCAGGAGGGGCAGCTTGGGCTGATCATCTGGCCATTGAACTGTTTCGGTTAGGTCATGCACAGGAATTGACGTTGCATCTACCAGCGCCATTCCGTAATCAGCAGTTCATTGGTCCTCGACAGAGTGCTGGGAACGCTGCGAATTATTACCACGGTCTGTTTAGCCGTGCGATTGGACGCAATACTCTCGCTGATATCGAATGGGCTGCTGCTCAACCCATGGTCAATGGATCCTTTGAACCAGAAGCCGAGGGGTATGCCGCGATGTTCGCTCGCAACATGAAAGTAGCTGCGTGCGAGGAAATGTTGGCCTACACCTTTGGTGCTGGGGATCGTCCTGCTGACGGGGGTACTGCCCATACATGGGATCGGTGTCGTGGTCAGCGTGTGCATGTCCCACTTCCCATTCTTGTTTAACCAGATGCCCCAGCAATGGGGCTTAGGAGATTCTCATGGACACGATGGAACAGATTCAACGCCAGATCAACATCGAGATGCAGTACAACCGAAAGCATATCGACCGGTATATCCGCGATGAGATCGAAACCAATCCGATCATGCAAGCCAAGATAGATCAGGGTATTCAACTGATCACCGAGTACATGGGCAAGGATTACTACGAGTCCAAGAACAAGCGTATTGCCCAGCTGCAAGGGTTGGACTTGCGTACCTTGGTCACTGAAATCCTGGTAGGTATTGCCTATTGTCAAAAGGAAGAGTTGTTCACTTCTGTCACCGCCATGATGGCTGGCCGGCTCCGTTTCTCGGACAAGCTGGATGCCATCAAGACGGTGGCTGAACTGATGGCCGTGCTCTGCCTGACCGATGCCTTCGATATCCTGAAGGCCGATCGATCGGCAAGCCTGATGCTGGTATCCCGTATACCATTGAGGGTAGATACCGTGCGTTTCATTGAGAACAGTCAGTATCTACCACCGATGGTGTGCGAACCACTGCCACTGGAGAACAACTATTCATCAGGCTACCTCACGCACAACGATTCACTGATCCTCGGGACGGGTAACCACCACGACGGCGATCTGTGTCTTGATGTGCTCAACCTGATGAACCGCACACCCTTGCGCCTTGATACCGACTTCCTCGGTACCGTTGAGGAAGACCCGACCTTCGTGGTGGATACGCCTGAGAAGGTTCAGCAATGGAAAAACTTCAAGATTCAGAGCTATGAGTTCTACCTGCTCATTGCTCAGTACGGCAACTGCTTCCATCTGACCCACAAGGTCGATAAGCGAGGCCGGATCTACGCTCAAGGCTATCACATCAACACCCAGGGCACAGCCTTCAAAAAGTCTATGGTGGAACTGGCTGAACCGGAGCTGATCATGGGGGTGCCGATGTGATTGCCTACTGGTATCACGAGGGGAAGACAGGGGAGTTCGAGTTCACTTCCCTGAATCAACTGACTGCATTTGCCAGCCCGATCCCCATCAATGCCCAGCTTTGGGTAGAACCCCTTCAAAACACTTGGGGAAATACCATGAAGCCGCTGAACCAGTGGTATCAGGTCAACATGCGTAATCGGCTGGTCCCTGTGCCCATTGGCGTGTGCAAAGAACTCCGGGCTGCCTTACTGCTAATGGGAGTCTCCACATGAGCAAGTTCATCGTGTTCTACGGTCAGCAGATATACGGGGAGTACGACAGCGTAACGATGTATGACCTCGGCCCTGATTTACCCGATGGCTGTTACATGCGAAGCCCTCTGATAAACAACTGGTATCTCCGACTATCTGGTAGTTGGACGCCAATCAACCTATGCGACATCCCACCTGAAGTACGCCTGAACTGCCTGCTCATGGGCATTCCCATCTGACTTATCTATTCATCTATCTATTCATCTATCTATTCAAGGAGTATTCCAATGCAGACCTTCACTGGCTGGCAGTACATGTTGATTGACGTAGCAAACCAAATGGGGATGGACAAGCTGCTCTTTGAAGAACGCATCGAATGGGCAGAAAAGAACCTTGATCAACTGGAATCTCTGGTTGATCAAGCTGAAACCAAACCCCTGTACATGAAGGGTGTCCAGGCTATCCGCAAGGCCCAGCGAGGTATCGCTACCGGTCATCTGATCGGCTTCGATGCCTGCTGTTCCGGTGTCCAGATCATGTCGGTCATGACTGGCTGCGAGGCTGGGGCCAATGCCACGGGCTTGGTGGATCCCAATGTCCGGGCTGATGCCTACGCTTCCATGACCACCACGATGAACGAGCTGCTGCACAGCCAAGGAATCTCCGTGGATGTGTCCAGAGCTGACGCTAAATCCGCGACGATGACTTCATTTTATGGAAGTAAGGCCAAGCCCATCGAGATCTTCGGTGAGAAGACGCCCGAGCTGGGAGCCTTCTACAAGGCAGCCACCATCGTTGCGCCCGGTGCTTGGGAACTGCTGCAGGATCTGCTGGCCTCTTGGCAGCCCTATGCCCTGTACCACTCGTGGAAACTCCCGGATGGCTACGACGCCCGGGTGAAGGTCATGGAGAAGAAGGAATCTCGTATCGAGGTGGATGAGCTGGATCACGCCACCTTCACCTACGAGTACTACGTCAACGAAGGAACCAAGAAAGGACTATCCAATGTCGCGAACGTCGTTCATAGCGTGGATGCTTATCTGCTGCGCTGTATTCACCGCCGTTGCAATTACGATGTGGTGGCGCTGACCACGGCCTTGCAAGCCCTGTTCGACGAGCAAGCCCTACGTCAAGCCGGTATCACCGAGCAGGTGCCCCGGATGCAGGACGAAGATTGCAAGATCGACTACTACGTGAGCCAGTACGAGCGCAGTGGCATGGCTGATGTGGTGATCTTCCCGTACCTCAAGGATGGTCACCAGACCCAGTTCCTGTCCGACCAGCACATCAACAAGCTAATCGAGATCGGTACCGGCATGATGGCCTACAAGCCCTTCCCGGTGATCACCATCCATTAACTCCATGGTGGATGTAAAACATATTTAATTGCTGGAACCCTAAGTCCGTGAGGATATGGCAATCAGCAGCGAAGAGTATCCATGGCCACAACGTGGATATTAACGTTCAGAGACTATCGAAAGGCATCTTAGGATGAACCAAGTAGAGTACGCCCCAAGCGGGGTGGAAAAGGTATGGCAGCAGTAATGCTGCAAGATATAGTCCGATCCCCCAGGAAACTGGAGGGCTGGAGGATTAAGTTCGGTAATCTTTCCGGGATAGCAGTCGCGCCGCTATCTGAACTGTTGGATGAGTTCAAGTGTCACCCGAACCACATGAACCACCTGCGTCAGCAGTACATCAACCTGTTCGCGGAGCTGGCAGAGAGCAACATCCTCTCTGACATTCTGAGCCAGATCCATGGTTGCAAAGGGGCATTCCCGAAGCTGTCCACCAATCTGGCTGACAAGATCCGTCAATCCAACTATGCACTGAGTTAAGGAGTACCAATGGCCTTCGATTACAAGAAACTGTTGCTGGCTTACATCAATCACATCGGTGAAATAGAGGGTACCGATTTCTTAGGCAAATCCGCTGATCACGGCATCAATGGATTGGAAGCCGATGAAATCGAAGAGCTTCGTCGAGTATCAAAAGAAGCTGACAAGCTCTACCAGTGATCAGTAACCCAGGCGCGATCCTCGCGCTTGGTGAGCATGAATAACAAGGGCAGCTCCGAAAGGAGTTGCCCTATTTTTTTATCAGTAACTCCAACCCCAAGCAGTAATCCCGCAGACAGTCAGTCCATTCCAGGAGCACACCCATGCCTGAGTACAAGGAGGGCGACAAATTCCGAACCACTTGTGGTCGAGGAAGGATCTCCTACCACCCTGAGTGGAGTCCCTCAAAACCCTGGGCCAGTTACACCAATGGCGCAGCCGGACTCCACTTTGCCAGCCCCGAGCTGGCTATCCCCTATTTCAAGAATAAGGGGATGCGCCTCGACATTACCAAGAAGTACTGAAGAACTTCTCAAAGTTCTAAGACCGATATTCTAAATCCCGAAATCTGGCGTTCCTAACTATGTGACGCCGATACCCTAAAGGAGACATTCAATGTCCGTAAAGTGCCTGACCAAAGCCCAGAAAGATCTGATTGTCTTCTGGTACCAGAACAAGATGTTCAATCAGAAAGAGCTGGCCGAAAAGTGCCTGACCTCCGAGCGCACCATCAATCGTGTGCTTATCGAGTACGGACTGGCCACTCCGGTCGCTCGCATCAAGGGCGAGGCATACCACGTTATGCAGCTTCTCAAGAAGCACAGCCTGGATCTCAACAGCCTGAAGAAGATGCTGGAGCCGCCGCATGTCGCAGTCGTTAAATAACGTACCCCGCCTACCCAACAGAAATGGTGCGTCCCTCCGGACGCAATCCATGAGCCTATTCCCCACTCTGAACTCAATTCAGGAAGCCATCGAGCTAATGGAATCCAAGCTCCCCATCACCAGCAAGAACGAGTTGTACGCCCTGCTGATGACCTTCCAGAACACCGTATTGAACCAGCACCCGAACACAAGGAACATTCCATGAAAGTACGTGTATCGCAAGCCATCTCGATGATCACAGCGTTCATCCGTGCTCACCTTGTTCCCATGGTGACTGGTAGTCCGGGCATCGGTAAGTCCCAGATCATTCACAAGATCGCTGCTGAATACAAGTTGAAGGTCATTGACCTTCGCTTGAGCCAGTGTGATCCAACAGACTTAGCTGGGTTTCCAACTATCAAGGGAAACAAAGCTGGGTATGCTCCAATGGATACCTTTCCAATTGAGGGGGATGTAATCCCTGAAGGGTATAACGGATGGTTACTTTTCTTGGATGAGATGAGTTCAGCTTCTCCTGCCGTTCAGGCCGCGTCTTACAAGCTCGTACTGGATCGAATGGTTGGAACACACACCCTCCACAAGAATGTAGCCATCGTATGTGCCGGTAATCTGGAGACAGATAACGCCATTGTGCAGCCCATGAGCACTGCCCTGCAGTCGCGACTGGTGCATCTGGAGCTGGTGGTTGATGCTTTGGAATGGGTGGATTGGGCAACGACCAATGCCATCGATCACCGGATCACCAGCTACATCAACTTCAAACCAGGCAGTCTCTACACCTTCAAGCCAGATCACACCGAATGCACCTATGCGTCACCACGCACCTGGGAGTTCGCAGATCGAATCCTGAAGATCGTGGGTACCGATTCCCGGGATCTGAAGCCCATGCTGGCCGGCACCATCTCGGAAGGCGTAGCCAGTGAGTTCCTGAGCTTCTGCAAGCACTTCGATTCCCTGCCGACCATCAGCGCCATCGTCCAGTCTCCGGACGCCATTCAGGTACCCCATGAGCCAAGCATCCTGTTTGCCATGACCGGTGCCCTGAGCCACAACGCCTCGATGGACAACTTCGAGCAATTGATGAAGTTCATCAAGCGTCTGCCGCTGGAATTCCAGGTGGTCTGCCTACGGGAAACCGTGCGTCGCAATAAGGCCATGCTCGGCCACAAGGCAGCCCAGCAATGGATTGCCCAGAACGCCACCGAGCTGTTCTAAGACCCTCCTCTTACCGAACCCGAAGTAGTCCCAATGTCATGGCTGCGTGCCAGGGCCGGGTTCGGACTTTTTTCAAGGAGCATTATGGGCCTATCAACCCGCACCCTGATCGCGGTCTACTGCATCGCAGTCACCCTGATACTGGGTTTTCTGGCTTACATCACGATCAAAGAGTTTCAGAAACCCCTCCCTTCCGAGTTGTATCAATCTACCCCAAAAAACAAAATCACTTTTAATGGAAGTGAATTACTGAAAATCAGACAGCCATCCGAGATAACCTTTATCCTGGGTGAATCTCGTAATGTTTCCCATAAGGAAATGCTTTGTCTGGCTAAAAACATTTACCACGAAGCCAGAGGTGAAGGATTCGCCGGAATGATTGGGGTTGCCCAGATAACAGTTAATAGGGCAGATACTCAATATCGCAATAAGAAAACATTATGCGATGTTGTAAATGACCCGAACCAGTTCAGTTGGACTTCCAATAAGAAAAACAAAAAGCTGGATAAACTCTCCTGGCAACAATCAATACATATTGCCCAATTGGTTATATTGGGAATTCGAATAAAGGAGGTGAATGATTCTATTTATTTTCATTCAAATAAAATCAAATCACCTAAATGGATAAAAGATTTTCCGTTAAATGGTCAAATAGGAAACCATATATATCGCGGGATTATCTCCTGATATTAAAACCCTCAAAGGAATAAGATGAAACTGAAACAGATTTTCAAAACACCGGATGCAGTAACTCTGGCTTCCTGGGATCTGGAAGAAGCCAAACGTCAACTACTGATGGCTCAAGCTCAGGCTGAACACTCAGCCAAGATGGTTGAGTATTACCAGGGTGTTGTCACCCGTCTGTCCAACTACGTGCAGTCGGAAGTTCGTCAGAACAATCAGTAACTCAGCCCACAAAAGGCGCATTCCCTGCGCCAACTGAACAGGAGGCCCATGCCTCCTTTTTTATTGCTAAGAAAGGAATCGTATGGGCGCCCCACTCTCTCCCGCAGCCCGGGAAATCACCCCTGAAATCAAGAAGGCGTATGACCTGGCCAAGATCGGCATGATGACAAAGCCGGACACCGCCTTCTTCACCACCATCGTCTTCAGCCTGCGCCTGATCTGGGACTGGAACCTCCCCACCGCAGCCACCGATGGCTCCTCCATTCGAGTCAGCCCGGTATTCTTCATGTCTCTCAGCCCTGAAGAGCGAATCTTCCTGCTGGTGCACGAAGCCATGCACGTTGCGCTGCTGCACATGACCCGGCTGGCTGACCGTAAGCACCGCAAGTGGAACATCGCCTGCGACCATTACATCAACCTGCTGCTGATCGAGCGTGGCTTCAAGATGCCTAATAACGGTCTGGCTGACCCGCAATACAAGGGACTCAGCTCGGACGAGATCTACGCCCGACTGCCTGATCCGCCTCCATCCGACACCTCTCCCCTGGATCTGGAGATGCCGACCCAGCCACCCGAGGATCTCTCCGACGAAGTGGCTGACATTCTGACCCGAGCAGCCATCCAATCGAAGCTCCAGAACGAACCCTCAGGCAGTATTCCTGGCGATATCGAGATATTCCTGGATCGGTTGTTGAATCCGAAATTGCCCTGGCAGCGGATATTGCAGAAATACATCCAGAATCTCTCCAAGCATGATTATTCTTGGCGGAAACCAAATCGGAGATTCTTCCCGCAATATTATCTGCCGAGTATGCACAACGAAAAGCTGATGGATATTGCCATTGCTGTAGACGCCTCAGGTTCAGTATCTGACAAAGACTTCAATGTATTCGTTTCAGAAACCCACGGTATTCTCAAAATGATGAAGCCCGATAAAATCACACTGATTCAGTTTGATAAAATCATCAAGTCCGTCAACGAAATTGGAAGTATTCGTGACTTAATGAATGTGACCTTTATTGGTCGGGGTGGAACACGTATTGAGCCAGTCATGGAATGGGCCGCTGAAAATAAGCCAAAGCTCCTCCTGATATTCACCGATGGAGAATTCCGTTTCTATCAGGACGACTACAAAACCAATACCGTATTCCTTATTCACAATCACCCTCGTTTTAAATCACCCTACGGGAAAGTTATTCACTACGAGATTTAGGAGATAACATGGCCAACACCACACCGCCGGATATTATTACCGGCAAAGTTATTGTCGTCACCACTAAATATATCGACTTCGACCGCACCAATCCAGAAAACACCCCGATCAGTAATTTCGGTTATATCAATCCGGAATATGTGGTGGATGGCGTGCTGGACGATACCTGGGCAAAAGATGGTTATGTCTTTGTCGGCACTGCCGAGATAACCATCAAGTTACTTCCCACGGAAGTAATCAATTCAGCCACCATCGCCGCGCTCCGCGTTCAAAAAGATAATATTTTCATGAAATATCAGGCTGATATTGAAGAGGTTAATTCCAAGATTCAAAACCTGATGGCGCTTTCGCATATTCCCATACCCGAAGAAGCCACCGAACCCCAATAAGGAATCCCATGTCCGCTTTTACCCTGACCCCAGACCAACAGAATGCCCTGGAGAAATTCACCCAGTTCCTCACTGACCCCTCCGAGCAAGTCTTTGTGCTGCAGGGCTACAGCGGTACCGGGAAGACCACGCTGGTCAAATCACTGCTCGATCAACTGCCCAAGCTGATGAAGGCCGCCAAGCTGATCAATCCCGCTGTACGTAAGTACGAAGTGGAACTGACGGCCACCACCAACAAGGCTGCTGAGAACTTCGGCATGATCACCGGCATGGAAGTTTCCACCATCCATTCCTACCTGGGCCTCCGTGTCAGTACGGATTACTCGACCAATACCACCAAGCTGGTTCCGTCCAAGCAGAACTCGTTCAAGGAAGGGCACCTGCTCTTCATCGACGAAGCCAGCTACATCGACAAGGATCTGCTGGGCTGGATCTTCAAGCTCACCCGCAACTGCAAGATCGTCTTCATGGGTGATCCGGCTCAACTGACCCCGGTGAAGTCTTCCGCAACACCGGTCTTCGATGCTACCCACTTCATCGGAGCCAAGCTCAGTCAGGTGGTTCGCCAGGCAGAGGGCAATCCGATTGTCGATCTCTCCACCAAGTTCCGGGAAACCGTGACCAGTGGGGAGTTCTTCAAGTTCGTACCGGATGGCCACCACATCAAGTACCTGGATCGGGATACCTTCAACCAGGCCATCGAAGCAGAGTTCTGCCGTCCTGACTGGCGGTACTCCAACTCCAAGGTACTGGCTTGGACGAACGCCCGGGTCATTGCCTACAACCACCACATCCGGGATCGAGTGATGGGGGATCCGAACTTCCAGGTCGGTGATTACGCCGTCTGTAATAAGTTCGTATCGTCCAACAAGAAGTCGCTGAAGACCGATCAACTGGTGTGCATCACCGGCATTGGCCAGGACACCGAACAACACGGTGTGCTGGGCAACTGGATGACCCTGGATTACCAGATCGAGCTGTTCTTCCCCAAGTCCCTCGAAGCCAAGAAAGCCCTGATCAAGCAAGCCAGGGCAATGGAATGGTTCAACATAGTGGAAGAAGCCGAGAACCGCTGGATCGATCTCCGGGCAGCCTACGCCTGCACCATCAACAAGGCTCAGGGCAGTACCTACGACCGGGTGTTCATCGACCTCGACGACATTAGCCGCTGCAACAGTGGCGACCAGATTGCCCGCATGTTGTACGTGGGTGTGTCCCGGGCACGGGAACAGGTCTTCCTGACAGGAGATATATGCTAGTATGACCAAATGAAAAAACAAAACATTATTGGACACACATTCGGGCAGCTAGTCGTAATTGATGAAGCTGAGTCTAAACATGGATTAAGCCGTTGGATGTGCAAATGCGCATGTGGAAATACCACAACCGTATCCAGAAATTCCTTAATGAAAGGCACCACTACATCCTGTGGTTGTTATAGAAAAAAGGTGTCAGCTGAAAATGCCAAAATTCGATCTACAACCCACGGGGATTTTGGTACCCGTCTTTACTCCATTTACCTTGGTATGCGAAAGCGGTGCTACACCAAAAGCTGTACTGCTTATAAGGGATATGGGGCCAAGGGAATAACGATATCTGATGTTTGGGATACCTATGAGAAATTTAAGGAATGGGCAGTTAATTCTGGGTATTCAGACGATCTCACATTGGACAGAAAAAATAGTGCCAAAAACTATTCTCCGGATAACTGCCGATGGGTCACTTACGAAGCACAGCTTCGTAATCGAAGAAAGCAAATAAAAACAGCCTCATCAAAATATATTGGCGTGAGCTGGAATAAATCCCGTCAAAAATGGGTTGCTTATATAACCATTTCCAAAAATACAGTTTTACTTGGGTATTTTGATGATGAACTTTCTGCTGCCAAATCCCGAGATTCTTATATCAAGGATAACCAGTTGAATTTCTTCAAACTTAATTTCTAGGAGATCTAGTTTGATCTGCTACCGCGACCGCAGTTACTGCTCCGATCAGGATAAGTGCCAACAACGTGAAAGCACTTGTGCTTTTGTGCTATCAGGTAGCGAAGCACGCCGAGCGGAAACGCTTGGCCTGCCTATCGCCTGGATGTCCCACAAGAACGAGTGTGCTCACTTCATCCCCATCAAGGATCCAGCATGAAAGTGAAAGTCTGTACCAACTGTGGCAGCGCCAACGTCCAGCAAGACGCCTGGGTGCACCTCAACGAGCCGACTGATATCCAGACCTTCGACGACCTGTATTGCGAGGACTGCGAGTCTTCCTGCAAGACCAAGGAAGTCGAAGTGCCAGACGATTTCAACATTTACAACGATCTGTACGAGGAACCCATCTAGCCATGGAAACGCTGCAGCATGACCCGCGCACAAAGCAGCAGATCAAGGACATGCTGTACGCCTTTCTCTACGAGCCGGTGCAAAGACAGTTCAAGAATCGGCTGGACAACCTGATTCGGCGTAACACGCTGATGAATGGGGCCAGCCACCAATCCTTCACCTACAAGGGCAACCTCTACACCAGTGAGGTTTCCCCACCTGCCCGGAAACTCAACCGGCTGAATCCCCAGCTCATTCCGGACATGGATGCCTACCTGGCTGACCTGAAGCAGCTCAATGACAAGGAAGTGCCCTACGTCGTCGGCTTCATCAATCAGGTGCTCAACGCATCCAACGATCTGCATGACTACTTGCGGGTACTCCCCCCGTCACTACACCCGCCAATCCAGAAGCTGATTGATTCGTGCCCCTGCCGTACCAAGAAGCTCTCGGATGAACAGGTGCAGGAGATGCAAGCCAAAAACCAACATTACATCGACCTTGTGAAGAAGCGCATGGTCACTAATTTGCTTATTTGAGGAAAGCCAATGCGCCACATTCAATTCGAAAGTTCCACCCGTCATTCCGTGGCGCTGTTGGTAAAAGGTACGGCCTTCAAGCAACACGAACTGGAAGCCAATTACGTCAATCCGCTGATCAGCCTCGGCATTCCCCGTGCCGAGATGATTGCATTCACACTGGATTACGACGAGAACGGCAAGGCTCCGGTGACCCACATCAAGAGCTATCTGGGCAAACTCCTGCCGGCGCTTGATTCACTGGGCGTGCAGACGCTCTATGTCACCGATGCCGCCTTCTTCAAGACACTCACCAAGCAAGGCAAGGCCGATCCCCATTTCGGCTATGTCCTGCCCTGCAAGATGGAAGGCTTCGAGCACCTGAACGTGGTGATCGGCCTCAACTATCAGCAACTGATCTACAACCCGGATCTGCAAGCCAAGCTGACCATGAGCCTGACCACACTGGCTTCCCACACTCAGGGAAGCTACCAGGCGCTTGGCAGCAACATCATCCACTCGGCCCATTACCCAGACACGCCACAATCCATCGCTGCTGCGCTCAGGAGCCTCTTGGAGTATCCAAGCCTCACCGCGGACATTGAAGCGTTCTCGCTGCGCTTTGAAGAGGCCGGCATTGGTACCGTCAGCTTTGCCTGGGACGAACACAACGGGATCGCCTTCGCCTGTGACTACAAACAGGTAGTGCGAGCAGACGGCAGTATGGATAAGGAAGCTCCTGAAGAATCTTGGTCATCCCACTACGGGTTCTTCAAGCCGAACCAGGAAATCCGATCACTGCTACGGGAGTTCTTTACCCACTATCAAGGAAAATTGATCTGGCACAACGCGACCTACGATGTGAAGGTCATCATCTACACCCTCTGGATGAAGGATGCCCTGGACACCGAAGGGCTGCTAGAAGGACTGGAAATCATGTCCCGGCACATCGACGACACCAAGGTAATCGCCTACCTCGCTACCAACTCCACAGCCGGCAATGTGCTGGGATTGAAACCCCTGGCTCATGAGTTCGCCGGTAACTGGGCAGTCGAGGAGATCAACGATATCCGAAAGATCCCGTTGAAAGAGTTACTGCAGTACAACTTGGTGGATGCCCTATCTACCCGATACGTACACAACAAGTACTACCCGATCATGGTGCAGGACAAACAGGAGGCGCTGTATCACTCCCTGATGATGCCCAGCATCAAGCTGATCATCCAGATCGAGCTGACCGGAATGCCCATGAACCGGGATCGCATCCAGTTCGCCAAGAAGAAGTTGGAAACCCTGGCCAATGGCTATCTGGACACGTTGCGAAACAGTCCAGTGATCAAGATGTTCAACCTGCTCCTACAGAAATCGGAATGGGAAAAGGACTTCGAGGGACGCAAAGCGAAAGCCAAGAATCCCGGCAAGATCATGCCAAAGAACATCGATGCCTTTGCTGACAAGGAATTCAATCCGAACAGTGGGCCGCAAACACAACGGCTGCTGTACGAGCTAATGGGGCTGCCGGTCATCGACTTTACCGATACCAAGCAACCTGCCACCGGGGGCGATACCTTGGAGAAGCTCTTGAACCATACTCAGGAGCCTACTTACAAGGAAATCATCCAAGCCCTCATCGGATTCTCCGGTGTGGATAAGATCCTGACTTCCTTCATCCCCAACTTCGAGAAAGCAATCGACAAGGGGGATGGTTGTGTCTGGCTTCATGGTAGTTTCAACCTGGGTGGCACGGTATCGGGACGACTCAGTTCATCCAAACCCAATCTCCAACAGATCCCTGCCAACTCGGAATTCGGGAAGCTCATCAAGGAGTGCTTCATGGCTCCGGAAGGCTGGCTGTTCTCGGGTGCAGACTTCAACTCGCTTGAAGACTACATCTCGGCACTAACCACCAAGGATCCGAACAAGCTCGCTGTCTATGAGAAGGGCTTCGACGGTCACTGTCTGCGTGCTGCCTACTACTTCAAGGATCAACTGAACCAGATCGATGTGACTGACCCCAAGTCGGTCAACTCGATCAAGAAGGTAGCTCCCGAGCTACGCCAGGAATCGAAGACACCGACCTTTGCATTGACCTACCAGGGCACATATCACACGTTGATGGCCAACCTGGGCTGGGAAGAAGCCAAGGCACGGGCCATCGAGACTGCGTATCACGAACTCTACAAGGTGTCTGACGCCTACGTGCAGTCCCGGCTGATGCAAGCCAGCAAGGATGGATACGTGGAGGTAGCCTTCGGGCTACGGGTGCGAACCCCGTTGTTGAAGCAAGTCATCTTCAACGGAGCCAAGATGCCCTACGAGGCAGCCGCCGAAGGTCGTACCGCAGGTAATGCACTGGGCCAGTCCTACGGCTTGCTGAACAACAGGGCAGCCGTGGAGTTCATGCGAGTGGTTTGGGCTTCCCCTTACCGCCTCGATATCAAGCCAGTCGCCCTAATTCATGACGCCATCTATCTGCTGATCCATGATCGGCCTGATGTGGTGGAGTTTGCCAATCGGGAACTGATCAAGGCAATGCGCTGGCAGGAACTGCCGGAAATTCAACACGACATTGTGAAACTCGGTGCTGCGCTAGATATCTTCTGGCCAAGCTGGGCCAACGCCATCACGCTCCCCAACGACGCCGACCAGCAGACCATCATTCAAGTCTGTGCCGACGCCAAAGCGGAGTACCTCAAGAAAGCAGCATGACCTGATTTATCAATCCAACACAGCCACCTTCGGGTGGCTTTTTCATTTCTGGAACTGTCATGACTACCGAGGAACCACCCATCAATGCCTCTCGGCGAAACGGCATTATCGAGCGACTGCAAAGCCGTTGCCTGATTGTTGATACCGGGTTTGTCCTTGATGGGCAGCCCTCTCCCTGCCATCTGTGGCAAGGCCCAACCTCCGGCACTGGCCGGGGTGGTGACTATGGACGCATGAGCCTCAATGGCCAGACCGTAGCCGCCCATATCGTTGCCTTCACCCATTACTACGGCTACGTGCCTGGTAAGAAGCAGATCGACCATCTGTGTAACCAGCGATGTTGCTGCAACCCTGCTCACCTAGAAATGGTGAGCCATCTGACCAACCAACGACGGCGAGCCAAGCGAGCCAAAGAATCCACAAATTAACAGAGGTGTCCCATGCAAGTATCACATCAGAACGACCACATCACCCATGCCGTCATCGGTGGCAAACAGGGCATCGAGTTCGGTATTTCCAACAGTGCCGAGTTCTTCAACATCCTGTCGAGTACGCTCTACAAGGATCAGATTCTGGCCGTGGTTCGTGAAGTGCTTTGCAATGCCTGGGACGCCCACATCGAAGCCGGTTGTACGGATCGCCCGGTCCTAATCACCCTGACCGACGACCTGTTCACCATCAAAGATTTCGGCAAGGGTATCCACCATGACGACATGGGCCTGATCTACGGTACCTACGGCAACTCCACCAAGAAGAATGATGGCAAGCAGACCGGCGGTTTCGGTCTGGGTTGCAAGGCTCCCTTTGCCTACACGGATCACTTTGATGTGGTGTCGGCTCATGCGGGCATCCGGACGGTTTACAACCTGTCGAAGTCTTCGGCACAGGCCGTGGGCAAGCCGGGTATCACGCCCATCACTTCCTTCCCTTCGGAAGAGTCCGGCCTGTCGGTCACCATTCGTATCAAGCCGGGTGATCGTCTTCGCTTCGAAGAGCTGATTCTGCGTATCGCCCACAACGGCGACATGAACATGAAGCTAAATGGTGTGCAGCTCAAAACGCTGGAATTCGATGTCAGCAAGCAGAACTTCCTGCTGACCCGAGCCAGGCTGCTGGGTGCCCGGCACCGCATCATGGTGCGTTATGGGAACGTGATCTATCCGGCAGAGACTTCCGGAAATGAGCAGGAATTTTCAGCAATCTGCAATCATCTAAATGCGTTGCGGGGAAACCATCAAGATCACTTCTGCATCGTGTTCCAGGCTCCTCCGCATAGCATCGCAGTTACCCCAAGTCGGGAAACCCTGTCCATGCAGGAGCACACCGTCAATACGCTGGGCAAGCTGTTCAAGGATTTCCTGGCTTCCCTGGAAACAGACTTCAAGCAAGCCTGCCTTCAGTACACGGACGGCGTGATTCAGAAAGCAGTCGCTGCCAAACGGGTGGATGAGCTGCTGAAACGGGAGGAAGCCCTTCCGGAGCTGGTCAAACACGATCTCGTCCTGCGTATCGATGACTTCGACGAGATGGCCAAGACCTTCCTGCAGTTCAACTACCCGAAAGGACTGGACTATCGCAAACAGGACATCACGCTCCGACTGGAAGCCATGGCCCAGAACAACCTTCTGGATCGCGGCAAGGTTCAATCCTTTCTCCGTGAGCTGAAGGGTGTCCAGAAAGAGTGTTCCAGTAATCGTAGCTGGCATGTCATCGCCGAGCCAACGAACTGGCTGCAGCGTCGTGTGATTCGTCCGCTGCTGTGCGGGCTGGCTGAAGCGGGATTGCCGGCTGATCGTCTGTTCTCCTGTTCTCCGGAAGACCACAACTGGAAACCATCCAATCGGGACGGTGTGGCACCGTTGGTTCAAGCCACACGGACTTCGCCGCATCACCTGCTGACCACCATTCCCTTCCTGCGAAACATCGTGGTGCTCGCAACTCGTCGTGCCGATCTGACGGCTCGGGCATTCAATCACCCGGTTTTTAGGGGTGCTGGACGGTATTACGGGTATCTCGTGTACATCGTAGGACGCAAGAAAGGAGAGATCGACGCAGCACGCGAGTTCTTTGCCCAAACTGGGATGGTTGTTGCTGACCTGATCCAGAGTGAAGAAGCCGAGAAACCAGAGAACACGATCACTGTTCCTCGCAAGCCAGCCAAGAAAGGGGTCACCAAGCTCAGTAGCATCAAGGGTACCTATAGTATCGACATCGCCCACGCCCTTCGAGAAGATGCCGAACGTATCGAGGCTCCTGAGTTCATTCTGCAGGTGTCTTATCGAAGTAGTCACAGTTCGCACTCCATCGACAGATGGTCAAAAGTCCACACGGCTTTGCTGGTGAAGCTCTTCGGAGACAAGGGGGCGATTACCAACAGTACCGCTACCTTTGATAAGTGGTGTGGGAAGGGTGCTGTGCCCTTCATGGACTACGTTCGCACGAAGATTTGCCAGTACATGCTGACCAATCCGCGCATCAAGGCGTACTGGGCATACAGCCGGGACCACTTGGAGGAATCCAATCACATTCAGTTGATCAACCTTATCTACGGGGATGACCGTCTTTCCGCTGAATTTGGCTTGGTCAATCCATTGACTGATGAAGACAAGGAATACCTCGCCCTATGGCACGCCCTGAAACAACAGGATTACTACGCCCATACGGAAGTCGCTCAGGTCAATAAATTCCTGAAGGCCATCCCTGCATCCTCTGAAGTCCTGGCTCTCAAAAAGCAACTGACTGCTCCGATGCTGCCGTTCCTGGATACAGGCGAGTTCTCTCATGCAGTACGTAATGCCTCTCCTGCTCATCTGACCAAGCTGGTCAATCTGCTCAAAACAATTCTCAACGCTTAAAGGTCTTATATGCAAACCAACACTGTTCGTGTCATCGCAGCTGTCGTCGACACTCACAACCTCACCCTATACAAAGAGGATGGGGAAACGCTGATCATCTCCCAGGGTGATCCCCGTATCCGTCCCATTCTGGATACCGCAGTACCCATGCTGGTCAAGAACGGTCATGCTGATGTCTCCCTGGAGGCAATCAATGTACCGAGCGAATACGCTGAGTTTGAGAAAGCCTCCTCGGGGGCGGTCAAGCTGTTCCGGGTCGCCAAGAGCAAGCTCCTTGGTATGTTCGGTAAGAAGGAAGAAGCTCCGGTAGAACCTGTCGCCCCCATGGTTGCAGGCATCCTCCCGGCAAAGGCCCATCCGGAGCCGGCGGAAGCTGTGGTGAATACCGTGGAGGAGATCCTCCAGCATGCCATCCCGGCAAGCTCACCGGAGTTCCACGAACGGGGTATTCCCCAGCAAGGGAACATCGTCGAGAAGGAAGGGGTGACCATCAAGGAGCACGGCAAGGACGAAGCCCCGGACACCATCGTTGCCGTGGTAGAGGGCAAGATCATCCCCGGTATGGAGAAGATCAAGACCCAGTTCAGTCGAGCTGCACAGAATTCCACACAGGGCATGGAGAATTTCCTATCTCGCCTGGGTTCGGTGATTAACGACCGGAAACACTCGGTCGATGATCTCCTCAAGTTCATGGAGCGGGGTGATCTTCCGATTGCAGACGACGGCAGCATCCTGATTTACAAGGTGCTCACCCGTAGGGACAAGAAGTATGTGGACTGCCACACCAAGAAAGTGGAACAGTGGGTGGGTAGTTACGTCTGCATGGACCCTTCCCTGGTCGATCACAACCGCAACAACGAGTGTTCCAACGGTCTGCACGTAGCCCGTCGTGGCTACATCCGGGAATTCCATGGGGATGTCTGTGTGCTGGCCAAGCTGGCTCCCGAGGATGTGATTGCCGTACCGACCTACGACGCCAACAAAATGCGTGTCTGTGGGTATCACATCATCGCCGAGCTGACTCAGGCTCAATACGGCCTGGTACGTCAGAACAGGCCCATCTCGGAAGATCCGGAAGGCCGGATTCTGTTGGGCAAGGCTACAGCAGGCCAACACATCGGCAAGACCCATGAAGTCCGTATCACTGGACACAAGGGTGAAGGCGTCGAGGTCACTTCCCTGGAGGCAGTCAAAGCCCCCAAGGTCAAGGCTGACGAAGTTGTTCCGGTGGAAGCACTGGCCAATCCCGTGGAAGAAGCCAAGGTAGCAGCACTGGATCCGAAGGATGTCGTCAAGCAAGTGGAGCAACTGTCCCGTAAGGACGTTGCAGCCAAGTTGTACCGCGAAGGTGATTACGCAGCTCTCAAGGCATTCAAGAAAGCAGCCAAAGTGAGCTGGGAAAAGCTAGGTGTTCCGGATCCGGGTGACACACTGGGCACTGTGGCTAAGAAGGAAGTCCCGAAGCCTGCTCCCAAACCGGAAGCCAAGAAGGACAAGACACCGGATACCAAGCGGATCGTCAACGACGTGGTGCTGGGTGAAGGCTCCCCCAAGGAACGGATCCAGAAGCTACTGGCCATTGGCCTGACTTCGGTGGGCGTAGCAAAAGCCATCATGGAGCTGAAGAAGAAATCCAAGAAGAGTTGGGCTGTCCTGGGTGTCTCCGACACTCAGGCGGAACAAATCACCAAGCTATCACAATAAATCAAAGCCCCTTCGGGGGCTTTTCTTTTGGAGGGCACCATGAATTATCTGGTTGACATGCTCAACACTCCACCCAAGCAGGCGATGAAGCCCCCCAAGGCCAAGACCAAACGTAGTACGGAGAAGGCACGGGAAGCCAACAAGACAAAAACACGGGACTGGTTCAACAAGCACCTCAATACTCAGACCCTCAGTACTTCCCAGATCGCTTCAAAGCGTGGCCAGGACAACGCTTCCTGCCTGCCCTTACTCTACGACCTGGAAGAAGACGGCTTCATTGTCCGTGCTGGCCGAGGGGAGAAGGCGGGCCGAGGTCAGAAACCAGTGCTCTGGAAGCTGACCAATCCCCCAATCATCGAAGAAACGGAGGAAGCCGAATGTTTGGCGTCCAACTGATTCAGGGAAGCGAGTGGGTATGGATTCATCCCGTCGCTCGCTATCCCGAGAAACCCAAGCCCTACACCTTTACCACCCAGGAAGCCGCCGAGTCTTGCATGAGGATGTGCTACCCCGATCAGGTGCGTGCACACAGCCTGGGTGGCGAGATGACGGTACGTGTCCAACCCTATCCGGGAGAGTAACCGTGATATTCGAAACCAAGGTGGCAGGAATTCCCTGCCAATGCGAAGTCGTCTTCCACAGCAAAGCCAGCCCGATGCGAATCACGGGTACTGGATTCGGTGATGCCGAGCCTCCGGAGCTGGAGGATATCGAGTTTGACATTCTGGATCGCCGTGGCCGCAAGGCTCCATGGCTGTCCCGGAAGATGACTCAGGCCGACGACTACCGACTCCGTGAAGAATTCAATCTGATGCAGATGGGAGAACGCTTTGGCTATCTGTAAAACAAACGAGCTGCGTGCGGAACAAGCGCGAGGATCAAGTAAACTGATCCAAGCACATCTACAAGGAGGACCAAATGGCCAGTTACACCTGCAAAGTACCGTTCCAAGATGACATGGGGAGCATTATGCCCTTCTATGTCAGCTCATCCCCGATGGAAACCAAGGAGGAAAATGCCCTCTGGACCATCAACAGTATGCGTGACCATGACGGCTTGAAGCACCTGACCCGACTGCCTGCCGGTACCAAATTTGAACGGATCGAAGAAGAGTAACCATCCCCCTTTGATTCTTCCCCAACAAAAAGCCAGCACGAAGCTGGCTTTTCTCTTTTCTACGACCATGAAACAAGAAACCAATCCCATTGAACGTACTGCCATGTTCTGGGCCAGCAATGACGATTCCTGGCATACCCCGGAAACCGTCTGTGCGGTCACTGAACTTTCCCCCAACACCTTGCAGAACTGGCGTGCCCAAGGACAAGGCCCGGTGTTCTTCAAATCCGGCAAACTGGTGTTCTACCGCAAGAAGGACATTCTCAAGTGGTTTGAGCAATTCCAACCATCTCAAGTTCTAGCCGCGTAAGTACCTTACGCAGCGTATCCAGTTCGATCTGGATATAGTCATCTGTTACGTCCTCCCGTGCACGGTGGTTCATCAGGCGTTTGATGGTGTACTTGGAAGGAGCCGGCTCAAGCGCATTCAGGTGAGAAACAAAAGTACGACGCAGATCATGCACCGTGATCTCCTCACCTAGCTTGGCCAGCGATTTCCGTACATCCACGATATGCCCTGCTTCAGACTTCCGTGACTGGAAGACATACTCCGAGCCATCCAACAGTGGCTTGATGCGTGCCCAGAGGTACGGCCCCATCGGTATCACATGCTCGTCACTGTTCTTAGTTGTGCCCTCTTCGAGTACAACACAACGATCTTTGATCTGGGTTTGCTTCAGCGTCAGAACTTCGTTCTTGCGTAAACCAAGAAACAAGAGCATGAGTACCGCCCCCTTCATCCATCCATCCAGTAATTCAGCCTGTTCAATCCAGGCAGCCACACCAAACTTCTTGATGAATCCTTTTCGTTTCTTCTCCGGGTTCCACAGACTCTTGCGGGACAGAACATGAACCGGATTAGGGATGACTTCAGAGAAGTTCAATGCAGCACGAAGCATACGAAGTGCATTGTTGGCGCAGACAGGCCCACGATCCTTGGTGATCTTGGCATGGGCAGTGATCACGAATTCATCCATGATCTGCTTCACAGGTTTGTTATGCCAGTCCAACCAGACAGTATCCCTAAGCCAAACATACCCTTCATAGGTCTTTGGTTTGATCTGCCTGCCCTGCCCTGATGTTCGGGTATCCAGGTAGGTATCGATCACCTCCTTCAGGGATTTGGTAACCTTTTTGACCGGGGCATCGCCCTTTACCATGCCAAGCAGGATCTGTCTGGCTTCCTCTCGGGCCGCATCCGGGAAGATGACACCATGTCGTCCCAGGGATCGACGAACCTTGCTTCCATTGGTTCGACCCTCTACGAAATAGGTCTTGACTCCTTTGGGGGTGACATAAACACCGAAGCCAGGAAGCACCGTATCGTAGTGCAGTTCCTGGCTTTTTTCGGGAGGGGGAAGGGGCAGGCTTTCGACCGCTGCCTTGGTCAATTTGAGCTTCACGTTTTTCTCCTGGCTATAAATTGGCTATATCTTGCTTAACCAGACCCGGAGAGAGTCGCGTAAGTCCTTGATTTAATTGGTCGGGGCGGTGGGATTCGAACTCACGACCCTCTGCTCCCAAATCTGGCGTGCGGACGTACACTACGAGACTTTTCGCCACTTTGCAAGGATTCCAAATCCCGCAAACCACTGCAAAATACTGTTGGTTACCGCAGAGTTGGCTATAGATTGGTTATATTTTCTATACCATGAACATTTATAGCCAGCACCCTCGATAAGTTACTGACTACAAAAGGAAAAAAGGGACGGTTGCCCAGACCGTCCCTTCCCCCAATATCCCTTTACTAAACAGCCCGAGAGGAGTGGCAAGGGCTGCTTACTAAAGGGTACTACGCACCACAACAACGCCAGGCGAAGTGTACACCCATGCTTTTTGGTATACAAGGCAATGGTGTGTTACTTAAGCAGCCGTGCTTCCGCCTGGCGGCGAAGCACTAGGCCCGGTAGCTTCTTGCCTCCGCCCCATACCCACTTCTGCAGCTCTTCCTGAGCACCTTCCCAGTCACCGGCATTCACCTTACGTTTCAGGGTGGATGCTTTGTACCGGGTCATGCCCAGGTTGAAGCAGAAGTCCGCAATGGCTGCCTGTTTGGCTTCATCAAACCAGAGCACCGGAGATTGCACAGAAGCTGCCAGAACAAACACGGCAGCATCCTGATGCAACCGAGCATCTGCTTGATCCTGTGTCCATTGGGTGTTCCTTGATACATCAACTCCTGTAGCACCCCAACCACAAGTCCAGACGCCTGCCGGACAAAGATATGCCTTGAGTCGAAGGCCTTCGAAACGGCGTATCAAATCCAGTAGGAGTCCGGAAATCATCGCCCGAAACCCTTTCTCAAAGAACGGTCGACAAACCAGAAAGAGATGATCGAAGCGACCAGTGCCTTTTCCTCAACGCCCCACAGAGTGAGGACAGCCTGTGTCACATCAGCACCGGAGTCGATCAGGAAAAAGAACTGCGCTACCAGGGCTGTCGTGTAGAGCACCACCACCCACCAGAAAGTGATCAGGGGACGCATCAAGCTATTAAGCCCATCTACCCACTTGATTCCGGTCTGTTTGGCTTGGGCTTTCGTGGCTTCGATCAGTGCCTGGATCTCTCCAGCCCCCATCGCTGCCGCTGCATTGGCGTTGATCTGCTCCAGCGCCTGATTGCCCTTCAGCGTATCAGCCTGCAGTTGCTTCTCGAACATCGACAGCTCATGCTTCCGTTCATCCTTGCGATCCACCCACTTCAGGATCTCGGGGGCCATCCGGAACAGACCCCCGAACAAGGTTCCTACAAGAGTTTCAATCATGGGTTTCCTTAATGATCAGATTGGCGACGTTTGTGATTGGTCTGGTGTTGATGTCGGACATGCGCGGTTTCCCGTGCACCGATGACAGCGATACCTACGAACAGTGCGAACATCAGAAGATTGACCCACATGATTACCTCCGAGCTTCAATAGCGCGTTGGAAAGCGCGTTCCAATCCCGAGGTGCCAAGACTGGCCAGACCAGCCGCGACACCCATCTGTCCCGCCATCGACAACTCCGGCACCCAGACCAGTACCACCCCTGCCGCCATGGCCAGACCGCCTGTGCTCAGGGCACGGCCCAACAACAGACGAAAGGTCAGTCTTTCGTTACTGGAAAGCAGTTGTCCAAAGCCAATGACAATGCCCACCAACGCAAACATCAACGAACTGGCAAATTGATCGTGCCAGTACTTCCCTACTTCAGTTAGTTTTTCAAGCATGTGCTGATTCCTAGATCACTGGGCGATTAGAGATTTTCATTTCAGTGCATCCATCCAGCTTATTGGTCGCTGCCTAGTTACCCAGGCAGATCAGACATGCAGCTTCAGGTAACTCCTTATACTTTGGCGATTCGTGGGTGAGGTGGTTTGGCTGCAGGATCTTTGATAAACACCCAACAACCAAATCACCCCAATAAATCATAGGGAAATGGCCAGGACAAACAGATCATCAATCTGCGAATCAGTAAGCCCTAGAGCAGTCTGCAGGTTTAACAGGGTAGGCCATACACGCTTGACCTCAGTAGCGTATTCCCATTCAATCTGTGTAGATCGATCTGCCTGAGCAACTGCAGCATCCACATCATCTAGCAAACCAACTTGCAGCAAAGCCAGTTTGGCTTGGCGAATGGTGACAACCTGCGGTACTTGGATTGGTTCGGGTAGCGGAGGAACATATGCAGCCTCGATATCAGCAATCAGTACCTCATGATCATCTAAAGAAGTACTGAACTCAGCAGCCTTATCCCGGAACATCTGAACCTGAGTTGGATGGTAAGACTGACACCAGATCTGTGTTTCTGTAATGGGACCAGGTTCAGTTCGAGCTGGCTCGGCGGGAGAGATTTCGTTGCCTTCTGTGTCAAACACCGCCCCCTTAGCGAGAATCTCTACATCTGGGGGTTTAATCTGCTCAAGCCAAGTAGCCTCAAATCCAGAGTTATTTTGGTAAGGTATTACTTTAAGAATGATCACGTTGTTGATCCTTTAATGATCGCGAAGTTGATGATTACTGCATCAGATAGCGAACCTGCTGTTTCATTTTTCAAAGCAACAACGAATGATCCAGACATCACTGCTAGAACTCGCGCCGAGTAACCGCCGCTCCAATTGCTGAGAATGAAGGGCACATCTGTGAATGCTACCAACGAATTATTCACAGTAAATTGAACAGTCGCACCAGCAGCCAATGCAGCAGCATTCATCGTGATCTGACCACACGGTTTATTCAACGTAACTGCTGTAGATTTACTAGTTGCTTGGACGACAGACCCGCCTGCACCTGCACCATAACCAAGACCAATAGATCCGCTTGTAGATATTAGTCCCCCCGCTACAGTAAGCTTACCAGCAAAGTAGTTATCCGCCGTCCCGTTCGCGTAGAAGTTATATCTACCAGTTCCGGCTGGAATATTCCCATAGAAACCGTAGTTGTTGGTTGCACCAACCAACATAGCCGTTGCCATAAAGCCAGCCTGATACGTTACGCTTGAACCTGCCCCTATAGTATTCTGGCTTGCAACATAGTGGTACAAATTTCCTAGATTGAAATTTGCGGCTTGGGTACTAATATAACTTAAGAAACCGTAGTTTGCATTTGTAACATCTGATTGAACGATAGGTTCGTTGATTACGTTATATGTGGTCGATGCCCCGGTTGCATTTTTTGCTAGACGTAGGTTGTATCCGGGAGCGGTCCCTGTTCCAATAGCAACAGCCCCATTTGAGTCGATCACAAACGGCGTACCATCTGGGGATGTGGAATCCTCGACAACTAGCGCGTTACCAGTACCAGACTGAGTAATAGTTAGCGCAGCCGTTGCAGCATTTGCTGAAATAGTTCCACCAGACACCTCCAGCTTTCCGGCATTAAGATTGGTGAAATTGGCATCCACCTCTGCATTGGTCAGAGGGGAACCCTTGCCTGCTCGGGTGGTAATTGCCGTCATGGGTTAGACCTTGGCAGCCGTGATGGCCCAGGTGATCGAGATGGCATCGTTGGCACCCTTGTTGACCACCGGGAATACAGTACGGGCCAGCATGGTTCCATTAGCCGCAGCATTCAGGATGCCAGCTTCAGTCAGCGCACCAGTACCCACGCCAGCCGGATAGGAAGCGACGTAGGTAACGACGCCACCTACCGCAGTGGATGATGTCAATGCAACTCGCGTAAGTTCGGCCCCAAGTGCTGTATTAGCATCGGCTGCAGCAACAGCTCCAGTACCCACTGCCATATGACTCATCACTGCTGGGGCACCCACCATACGGGCAGCAATCCAGGCCAAGCCAGCAGTAACAACCAGATTCTTGATGACACGCTCTTCGAGCGTTTCTCCGGTCTTTTCGTTGTATCGCCGAATCGTAACGACACCAGTGAACTTCAGTTTTTCATTCAACATTTAAATCTCCGGTTAAACCTGACGGATCGCTCCGACATAATCTTCTGCAAAATAGCTGACATCGCTGTAGCTATTACCATTCAAAAAGAAACTATCACTGAAGCCCACAGTTTCCGTATGTACCTTTGTCATGGATTTCGTGAATTGAGATTCACTGAATCCCACCCCATCCGATACCGCTTTACTGGTTTGTGCCGAGAATCGATCGCTTATTCCAATTCCATCGATCAGGGGCTTGCCCAGGAAAATTGTCTGAGCATCGGAAAATCCCACGATCTCAGAAAAGTCTCGATAGAAATCACAAGTCCGATCAAACTGATCCGGAAAGGACACCACATCAACCTTGCCTAAAGCCAGGTCATAGAGGTGAGCATCAGAGAAACTCACCTGATCAAATTCAGCTTTCTCAACCAGGGCCGAATATGAGTCCGAGATGCCTACCTGATCCGTATAACGAGCATGAAGCCCACGCACATCGAGAAACCAGGAAACAGTAGGAAACTGGTACTGAAGACTGATCGTCGGCATGACCAAAGACGCTGCTGCCACAGGTGACGTAATCGACACCCGGGCAATCGCGGGAGAGGTCAGTACCGCTACGTTGATCACTTAGAACTGTGCCCGTAGATAGAAATGGAGCGTGCCGTACACAGTTTGTTTGGTGCCATCCGGATAGAGGATCTCGACTTCAGCCTCATAGACCCCCTCATTCCCATCGAGGATCCCAGGAACCTGTGACCAATGGAATACACAAACCCCATTGACCGGATCGACATTTAATCCAGGAACCTCACCGGTCAATACCTCTGCACCGGCCTCACGAAACTTCAATACCGGCGTCGTGCCAGTCAGATTGATCGGAAGGCCATTCTCCCCATCTGTAAGGGTCAGCACCAAGGAGGGTTTAGTATCCCCTTGAACCAATTTGATGATATTCGACACACTAATACCCTTATCTAATTAGAAATTCTATGCCATGAATATCCAATTATATTGGTTTATTTTAGAGATGGGTATTATCGGGTAGGAGTGATATTAGAAAATCAAGGAAAATCCTGCAAAGTATTACCCTTCAAGTTGCTGCACTACTCCACCCCATAGTGAGCTTAAGCGAATGCAGGAACACTCATTCCACTCTTTACCTAATTCAATATTACCGGCTTGAACAACACTTTTTGTAGCAGGAGGGTTACCTGATATACAGTCATCAACACTATCCCATGAGGACACCACTAATTGAACACCACCTGATTGAATATCAATAAGCGTTTCAGCTACGGCATGGCATTTTGTAACCATGCCGTTAGGGAAATTTATATCTACAATTAATACAGTTTTCATACGGTTTGGATCCCTTGACGTTGAAGGGCAGAGATTAAATTATTCCATTCAGCTCGAACAACAACACCACTTGGATTAAAGAATTCGATAATGGCCCTGCCTGGAGCACCTGTTCCCCCTGAACCGTATCCCGCACCCCCTGCGCCACCTGATCCATAACCACTACCAGAACCACCGTTAGCAGATACCACATCTCCTGAAAGGGTACTTCTAGGATAATTTGCTTTAGGACATGTACCTCCAGAACCGTATACAGTACTTCCACCAGCCCCCCCAGTAACAGAAGACGCTACGAAATATAAGTCTGGGTAGTACACACGGCTCATACTACCCCCTGCTGTTCCTCCAGGAGATCCACCTGCTCCACCAGGATTTAGTTCAAAGGAATTACTCGTGAAACCTGCACCGCCTCCAGCACCGCCAGTTACTGATGTAAGCCCAGTAATACTTGTTGAGCCGCCAAAACCCCCAGAAACTTCAAGACCTCCAGCCGTTCCGCCACTACCTACAGTTAAAATATATGTGGCCCCTGGGGTTAATCCATTAAAAGTTACAACAGTAATACCACCACTTCCACCACCTGTACCTGCATTATATGTATAGTTGTTTACGTTAGGTGGTCTAACACTCCCACCCCCCCCACCTCCCCCACCAATAAGTGTTACCCTCAAACTAGTCATGCTATCGGGCACTGTTAATGTGTAAGTACCGGGGCCATAATAATTAGTCACACCAATTAATTTGGTCATATCAACAGTACCAGCCATTAATTCACCAGCAAAACTTCCTGTAGCTGCTGTCAATGCCCCAGCAAATGTACCTGTTGCCCCACTAAGAGCACCAGCAAATGTGCCACTAAGGGCGTCTACGTGGCCACGTACAATAACTTCTTGAAATTCGGCTGGCCCTTCCTTACGAATTTTCCATCCCGAAACGCCTGCTTCGTAATTGTTGGATTCAATCGTTGGAACCACTGTATTCGACAAGAACACAGTATCCCCATCAACAACGAAGGGTTTGAGCTTGTCAGCCTGCGTGCGTCCTACCCAAAAGGTATCCACATCGAAACCAGCTTGTACAGTCGTACCATCGTTATACGCACCGAATCCACCTACCAGCCCATCAGCAGTGAGTTTGACTGTGTATTGTGCCCCTAGCGCATCTGCGGTCTGTTCAAGATTCTGAACCGCTGCACCCATCGTGGTTTCAACACCAACGATCTGCCCATTCAGTGTGGTTTGAACTGTAGAAATCTGGGTGGCTACTGCAGACATATCTGTAGCACGAACCATTGCCTCATTGGCAATCGCAGCCGCGTTATCACCCATCCCTACTGCAAGCACGTTAACTGAGTTCAGCAATGCCTCATCAGCCGTAGTCCTCTGAGTAATCTCATCACTGAAAAACGTCAGTGCCTGAGCAGTCTCCGACTGTACAGCGGTAAGTGCTTCAGCCATGGCTGCACCACCAAGAAGGCGCGCATTGATCTCAGCATCCAGGGAAGTCTTGAGCAGGGTGATCTCACCCAGCTTGTCCTGCAATGCCTGGGACAACACACTTTCGTTGATCTTCCCGGACAACTGGGCAAGGACTTCACTGATCGAAGCCTTTGGTGTCGCCGAGACAGGACCGATCCAGTCTGCATACGTGCCATTACTGGAGACAAACTGAATCCAGTAGAAATACTCCCTGATTTCATCAGAGGGGATTTTGTCGTAGTAATACGTCCCACTGGCAATATTCCGACGCACCGCCAGATCGGGATTATCTGTAGTCCCTCTGAATACATTGACATGACTCACCGCGAATGGATTAACCAGCGGATACGTCCAGGTTAAATCAACACCCCCATAAGCAGGGGTAGCGGAAAGCACCGAGTTATTATCCGGATCCCCCGGCTTTGGCCCGTTAAAACCTCCGGTACCACAAACCAAATCTGTACAAGACATAAATCACCCTTTGAAACAATAAGGGCGAAGTTTACACTCAGTTAAATCAACCTCATAAATAAGGAAAGACATGAAAGTAGACGTACTTCTAGAAGCAGGCCACGACATTGCACTAAGAGGGATGGCCTATAGTTTTAAGGATCGGGCAGAAGAGCCGAATCAATGGTGGGAAACCAAAAGAGATAGAGCAGAGAAAAGAGCCGTACTACTCGCGCCAATGGACGGAGGCCATAATAAGTTCATCCGTCAAATTCAACTCTGGCTTGATATTGAAGCACCCCGGTGCTTCTGGTCTGAGTTCGATACATATAAGGTAGGCACGGTTGCACAGTCAGAATCAACCATGCACACCTTGGCGAAACGTCCTCCGACGTATGGTGACTTTGAAGAAGGAACAACCCAAGCCACCATGGACTGCTTTATTGCTCAATGGCCTGATTTGAAATCCGACATTGTGAAACTCAAGGAAAACATGCCTGAAGGGTATCTACAACGTCGCATCGTAACCATGAATTACGATAACGTCAGGAATATCGTATCGCAGCGTAGTAACCATCGATATAAGCGTTGGTCAGTATTCATCGATCAGTTGGTTTCTCAACTTGAACACCAAGATTATTTGAAAGACTGAATCAAATCTATTAAGCTGAGTATTCCTTCAGCCCAAATATCAGATTCAAATTCAATTCAACACAGAGCCATTATTCCCATTCCTGGGGAATTCTGGCTCTTTTTCGTCAACAGGAAATTCCAAGAGAAACAAACCATGCAACTTAATAACCAGCTCCCGACTCCGCTTCAAGAGTACGTCCACAAGAGCCGTTACGCTCGCTGGCTGACTCATGCGGGCCGTCGTGAATCCTGGGCTGAAACGGTGGATCGGTATGTGACTTATTTCTCTGGCAAGTTCCCTCATTTCCCCACCGAGGAAATCCGGGAAGTGATCCAGAGTCTGAAGGTCATGCCTTCCATGCGAGCCATGATGACCGCAGGGCCAGCACTGGAACGCGATCCCATGGCCGGATTCAACTGCACCTTCATTGCCATCGACGATGTGCGTGCTTTCGACGAGATCCTCTACATCCTGATGTGTGGTTCCGGCGTTGGCTTCTCCGTCGAGAGACAGCACATTGCCAACCTTCCGGTCGTTGCCGAAACGCTGGTCAACACGGATCTCGTTATCCAGGTGAAAGACAGCAAGGCCGGCTGGGCGAATGCCTTCCGTGAACTGCTGGCGCTTCTCTACTCGGGCACCATCCCGAAGTGGGACGTATCACAGGTTCGCGCAGCCGGTGAGCCACTGAAGACTTTCGGCGGTCGTGCCAGTGGGCCGAAGCCCTTGGTCGAGCTGTTCAAGTTCGCCATTGCGACCTTCAAGGAAGCAGCCGGTCGAAAGCTGACCTCCGTGGAATGTCACGATCTGGTCTGCAAGATCGCTGACATCGTGGTAGTTGGTGGTGTTCGTCGCTCGGCCTTGATCTCCCTGTCCAATCTCTCGGATGACCGTATGCGTCATGCCAAGGGTGGTCAGTGGTGGATCGACAACCCGCAACGTGCACTGGCCAATAACTCAGCCGCATACACTGAACGACCTGAAATGGAACTGTTCATGAAGGAATGGCTGGCACTGGTCGAATCCAAGTCCGGTGAGCGAGGCATCTTCAATCGTGCCGCAGCCGTTAAGAAAGCAATGGAAAGCGGGCGTCGCGACCCGTCCAAGATCGTTGGTGTGAATCCTTGTGCTGAGATCACCCTGCGTTCTGCAGGTGTCTGCAACCTGTCCGAAGTGGTGATCCGCCATGAAGACACGTTGGCCGATCTGCTGGAGAAGGTCCGTCTGGCCACCATCATTGGTACCTACCAGTCGATGCTGACCAACTTCCGTTACGTCCGCAACGTCTGGAAGAAGAACCAGGAAGAGGAACGTCTGTTAGGTGTCAGTCTGACCGGCATCATGGATCACCCGGTACTGTCGCAAACCAGCGAAGAAGCAGTGATGTGGTTGCGTGCCATGAAAGCCACGGCCATTGAAACCAATCAGGTCTGGGCCGAGCAACTGGGTATCAGCCCATCGGCAGCGATCACTACGGTCAAGCCATCCGGTACCGTTTCCCAGCTCGTCGATTCGGCTTCAGGGATTCATCCCCGCTACGCCGAGTACTACATCCGTACCGTTCGTGCCGACAAGAAGGATCCTCTGGCCAAGCTGATGCGTGAGCAAGGCTTCCCGGTCGAGGATTGTGTCACCAAGCCAGACACCACGGATATCTTCAGTTTCCCAGTGGAGTGCCCCGGTCATGCCGTCATGCGAAATGACCGTACTGCACTGGAGCAACTGGAACACTACCTGATGTTCCAAACCGTCTGGTCCGAGCACAACGTATCCATCACGGTGTATGTGAAGGATCACGAATGGCTGGGTGTGGGTGACTGGGTGTATCGCCACTTCGACCGTCTGGCTGGTGTGAGCTTCTTGCCCCATTCGGAACACAGCTATCGCCAGGCCCCGTATCAGGAATGCACCGAGGAAGAGTACGTCACGTTGCTTCAGCGTATGCCGAAATTTGATTGGGCAGCCTTAGCTCGTTATGAAAAAGACGATGCCACGGTCAGTGTCCGAGAGCTTGCCTGTTCAGCGGGCGTCTGCGAAATCATCTAAGCCAGGCAAGCAATAAAGAGGCTCCCTCCGGGGAGCTTCTTCGAATCATTCAGCAACCCGCACCAAGGAATCACCATGTTAGGTCTTTGCCGCTCCATCGGCTGTACGAATCCCACCACTAACGATCACGACTTCTGTCCTGAATGTCAGAGCCTAGGAGCATTCCCCGTAATGGCCCCACAACAGGCCCGAGAGCCAACCATGGCTCAGAAATATCCCAAGTACTACAAGCCAGTCGGCGAACTCACCGAAATCGACGTGTACGCCGTCCACAAACTCTTCGATGTGCAAGACCCCTCGGGTGCGCTTCACCACGCCAGCAAGAAGCTGCTCCTTTCCGGAGTACGCACGGGGGGGAAGTCTCCCTACAAGGACATTCAGGAAGCTCGGGACACTTTGACCCGTTGGCTTCAGCTCAACGACGACACCCAATAAATCAACGAAAGGCAACCCATGAGCAAATACGCCAATACCTCCGCGGTTCCGTTGTCGCTGGCCATTTTCCTGGCAACCGACAACTACGACCACAACCCCGACAGCAACACCTTCTCAGCCACTGCGCTGATCAAACCGGTGCGTCAGCTCGTTCTCAGCGCCCGGGTACCGGAAGACCTGTCGCCGGTCGATCTGGTCAATCTCGTTCCTTCGCGCATGGGCACTGCCATTCACGACGCCATTGAGCGTTCCTGGAAGGACAACCACAAGCCAGCCATGGCCGCATTGGGTTACCCGAAGCGTGTGATCGACAAGATCAAGATCAATCCGCAACCTCATGAGCTGACGGACGGAGCCATTCCGGTTTACATGGAACAGCGTGCCCACAAGAAAGTGGGCAAGTTCACCGTGTCTG
>ERZ1034363.64-NODE-64-length-71477-cov-5.260168_pt1 | contig 71477 bp, 61 predicted proteins | sample MGYA00520616_ERZ1034363 | MGnify/ENA primary metagenome ERZ1034363 (study PRJEB33736, sample SAMEA104284506) | Azolla filiculoides | biome: Urban; feature: Water surface; material: Ditch water | place: Netherlands | collected 2015-10-28 | depth 0-0.1 m ...
TCTTTAGCTCTTGCTTTTTCTTCATCACGACGGGCACCACCAATACAAGCATCAAATTTAAATTCTTCGATAGCATCCAAAAGTGTAGTGGTTTGCAAGCTGTTTCTACTAGAATATTTCCCAGATTCTTCCACAACTTTACCTTCGTCAATAGCATCTTGAACATTACGAACAATTAATTCCAACCCTAATTCTTTTACCAAACGGTCTCTGAATTCAATAGTTTCTGGAAAATTGTGCCCAGTATCTACGTGCAACAATGGAAAAGGAATTTTGGCAGGAAAGAATGCTTTTTGCGCCAAACGCACTAATGTAATTGAATCTTTTCCGCCAGAGAAAAGCAATACAGGTTTGTCAAATTGAGAAATTACTTCTCTAAATATGTAAATCGCTTCGCTTTCTAAAGCATTTGTTTTTAATACTGAACTCATTCTTTTTTGTTTAAGAGTTTAAAAGTTTAAAAGTTTAAGGTTGTTGTAACCTCTACTAAAATCTCATAAACCATTATTATTATTTTCTATTCTCTTGATTCTATTTTCTAAAATCTGCCTTTTTACTTTTGGTGTAAACCACATTCTTTGTGACTCGATTCCCAAGACCATCTTCCTGCTCTAATGTCTTCTCCCTCTGCAATTGCTCGGGTACAAGGCGCACAACCAATACTCACAAAACCTTGTTTGTGCAAAGCGTTTTGTGGCACATTATTATCGTCAATGTATTTTTGAACTTCCGCTAAAGTCCATTTCAGCAATGGATTGAATTTGATAATATCGAAATGCGCATCGTACTCAAAAAGAGCCAAATCATTTCTATTCTCTGATTGTTCGGCTCTCAATCCTGTAATCCAAATAGAATTTCCTTTCAAAGCTTTGGTCAATGGTGCCACTTTTCGAATAAAACAACATTCTTTTCTATTCTCTACCGATTCATAAAAACTGTTTGGCCCTTTTTCCTGAAGTAATTTTTCTACCGCAGCAGCTTCTGGAAAACAAACCTTAATTTCTTTTTTATATTTTTTCAAAGTTCTATGAAAAACATCATAAGTCTCTTGAAACAAACGCCCAGTATCCAAAGTAAAAATAGTAATTGGCAAATCGTTTTTAGCTATTAAAGCCGTAACCACTTGGTCTTCCTGCCCAAAAGAAGTAGAAAAAACCACTTTATCTTTGTATTCGTTAGCCAAAAACGCCAAAGTTTCCTCAATGGAAAATTCTTTGGTTTTTTCTAATAAAGTATTAACTATTGATACACTCATCGATATAAAAATTATATTATTAAATCTATTACCCTATCGGTTTTGTAGATTAGTGCGCAAAAATACGACTTTATTCTAAATAACAAAATAATATTAAAAAAAATAAGAGTTAAAATGCAATGTCTGCAAGGGTGTTATTTTCTAAAATCATCAAAGTATTGTCCCGTACTTCCATCATTAGTTTGCGAACAGCACAAATAGATTCGTCGGTACAATCATCGCATTTTTCATAAAAATTGTGGCTAGCGCAGGGCAACAAAGCAATGGGACCTTCGAGGATTCGATAGACTTTTGCCATATTGATATCTTTGGGCTCTTTGATGAGATAGTAGCCACCACCTTTGCCTTTTTTGGCACCCAAAAAACCAGAATGTCGCAAGAGCAACAAAATACTTTCTAAAAATTTGAGCGAAATATGCTCCGCTTTTGCAATTTCGGCAATTTGAACTGGTGTATTGTCTTTCTGGCGAGCCAAAAAGGTCAAAGCTTTGATTCCGTATTTTGTTTTTTTTGAGAGCATTTTTTATGTTAGATTTACGATATTAGATATACGATGTTTTTTATGAAATCCAAGTTCCTTCAATTTTGTCGATTACCCATTTGTTATTTATTTTTTTGATAAAAATATTAAACCCTCGTCCGCATTTTCCACAAAAACTAAAACTTCCTTCTAAAATTCCGAATTGTTTTTGCTTGTCAAATTGAATTCTAGAAAGTTGCAAAATTCCTGAAAACACAAAATCATATTTTAACTCGTATAAAAGATTTCGATTTTCAGATTCTAGTTTAGGGAATTCAGAAATATTTTTAATTTTAAATTTATTATTCAATTTAATCTTCTCAAAATCAAATCTAAATTTCTCCAATCCTTTTTCTGATGTTTGAAAAACTTGAATTTTAGAATTGTATTCTTTTAATAATTGATTCAATTCGGCTTCATTCTTTTTGAGAAAAGGATCGAAGGCAATAATAACACTAGAGGTATCTTTATCAACTTCCTCTCTTTTCTTTTGCCATTTTCTGTATTCAATTTTTTGCTCATTTGTTGCTTTTGTAGAATCAACACTAACGTGACCTGTCTTATCCTCAACGAAATCACCTAATAATGGAGGAGGCAACATTTTTCTACTATCAACACAAATAGAATCAACCAAACTTGGAAAAATTTCGGTCATAACACTTTTCTCAAATTCTAGTTCAGTTTGTTTCTTTTCGCAATTTGAAATTAAAATGAGTAAAATTAAAAGAGATGTTATTTTTTGAAAATTCTTCATAAATATGTAAGATAAAAACCAAATTTACAAAATTCTATAATCAAAAACCTATTTATATTTTATGAATACTGATTCTTTTTAACTTTAAATAAACACAAAACCCACGATTAAAACCGTGGGCTATTTTGTTTGAATCAATAATTAATTTTTTTTAAGCTAAAGCCTGCTCCAAATCGGCAATTACGTCTGCTACGGTTTCCAATCCTACGGAAACACGTACCAAACCATCGGTAATACTAACAGCCAAACGTTCTTCGACAGACAATTTACTGTGTGTTGTTGATGCTGGATGCGTTACAATGGTTCTGGTATCTCCTAAATTGGGTGACAACGAACACAATTTTATTTTATCCAAGAATGCTCTTCCGGCTTCGATTCCTCCTTTGATTTCGAAAGCCACAATATTGCCACCCAATTTCATTTGCTTTTTGGCAATTTCAAATTGTGGATGTGATTTCAAGAACGGATATTTCACCAAACTCACATTCGGATGCTGTTCTAAAAACTCGGCTACTTTCAAGGCATTTTCGCAATGTCTGTCTAAACGAATGGCCAAAGTTTCTAAACTTTTGGACAATACCCAAGCATTAAACGGAGATAACGAAGGCCCCGTCAATCGAGAAAACAAATAGATTTTTTGAATCAATTCGGCATCACCAACAGTTATTCCTCCCAAAACTCTACCTTGACCATCCATTAATTTGGTCGCCGAATGGATAACCAAATCAGCTCCCCATTTTATAGGTTGTTGTAAATATGGAGTTGCAAAACAGTTATCAATAATTAAAATCAAATTGTGCTTTTTGGCAATTGTACCAAGCAATTCCAAATCAATAATATCTATTGCTGGATTGGTTGGCGATTCAGCAAAAAGAATCTTAGTATTCGGCTTTATAAAACTTTCTATTGTCTCTGGCTTGTTGATGTCAAAATACGAGGTTTCTATTCCCCATTTCGGAAAATAATTGATAAACAAAGAATGTGTCGCTCCAAAAACACTACCCGCCGAAACGATGTGATCACCTGAATTCAACAAAGCCGCCAAAGTAGAATAGACCGCCGCCATTCCAGAGGCGAAAGCAAAACCAGCTGCTGCGCCTTCCATTTGGCACACTTTATCCACAAACTCGTTCGTATTCGGATTGCTGTAACGACTATAAATATTTCGATCTTTCTCATCGGCAAATGAGGCACGCATGTCTTCGGCATCTTCAAATATAAAACTAGAAGTTAAGTACAAAGGCACTGAATGCTCTAAATATTGGGTGCGCTCTAATTGATTGCGTATAGCTTGGGTTTCGAAACCAAATTCTTGTTTGTTCATTGTAATTTATTTTAAAGGCTATTTCACGAAGATTCGCAAAGAAAACACAGAGATTCACAAAGTTATTTCTTGTGCTATTTCAATAAAACCTTTTTATTATTTAAAATTTAAAGTTCAAAAGTTAATGGTTTTAGATTTTGGCTAATTCCACTCCGTTTAAAACTACTTTATAATATATGGTTGCTGTAGGTTCCACTGTTTTAGCCACTGAGCAATATTTTTCAAAAGAAAGTTGGGCTGCTTTCGAAGCTTTGTCTTCTTTTATAGTTCCTTCCAAATAAAAAACTACATAAATATCTTTGAATGGTTTTGCTTCGCCCACTTGCACTCTTTCGCCCTCAACATCCGCTTTGAAAGAAGTGATTTCCTGACGTTGTTTTTTCAGGATTGAAATCATATCGATTCCGCTGCAACCTGCCACTCCCATTAAGATTAATTCCATTGGACTTGGTCCCATATCATTACCTCCAAAATCGGGACGCGCATCTACATTTACAATATGTCCACGTTCGTTTTTCAATTCGAAGTGGAAGTTTTCGTTTACTCTTTCTAATGTTATTTTCATTTTTTAAATATTTTATTATAAATAAATAGGTTTAATAGGTTCGGAACCAAAATCCTGTCTATAATTTTTAAAAATAAACTTATGCTTTTTTTCATCATAACTAATCCCATAAATTCTGTTAGAATTAATATCATAGAAGAAAGAAACCATTACTAAATTCTTTTCTATATCTTCATAATTTCTTTCAAATCTTTCTTTAACAGACTCTTCATCCTCTACAGGAATATCGGAAACTGCTTGTTTTAATTTACACATTTCCAAGCTCCCATCAAAACTTTGTATAGGTTGTATATGCAATACAGACTGAAATAATTCTATTGTAATATTTGTTTCCAAAAAAACATTTTTAACTGTATTTTCTTTTTTTAAAATAGAAATAGCATCATTATACTCTTTCTCAAAAGTAGTATTCACTTTTACAACATTCAATGTTGTTTTTTCATTCTCAAATTGCCAATAATCTCTTTGACTATTATTAAAAAGTGGAATTGCAATGCATTTTTTATTTGCATTTATAAAAACAATAATTTGATGTTTATTCTTTATTCGTTTTCCTTGTGAATACAATTGAATTTGAACTTTCGTTTCTCCATCAATAACAGTTCTTATAAGTTTAAACACGCTGTCTTTAGAACTTTTTCCAAAAACTAATTGCGGAAATTTCACCACCAAATCTCTAATTGCTTGTCTTGGGTTTGGTTCATTAATCGTTTTAGAATAAATTGTCTGTTTTGGAATTGGTTTATTAATCTCCTTACAACTACATATAAAAAGAACAGTAACTACTAAAAGAATAAATTTGATGTTTTTCATAACTGTTTTTTTACTTTTTTACTGTACACTCAAAACTGAACACTGAACACTCGCTCTTATCCTTTCTCCGACAATCTCAATAAATCACCAAAAACTCCTCTCGCTGTAACAGCCGATCCTGCACCAGCACCTTGAATTACAATTGGTCTGTCTCCGTAAGATTCTGTGTAAATTTCGAAGAAGGAATCGGAGCCTTTCAATCCGCCCAAAGCGGTATCCGAAGGTACGGAAACTAATTTTACTTCCAGATTTCCTTTGTCGTTTTGTAAATCGCCCGACAATTCGCCAATGTATCTTAAAACGTGATTTGGTTCTTGGTCTTCTTTTATTTTGTTGTAAATTGGGTCGAACTCTTTTAATTTATTCAAGAAATCGGCAACGTTGCCTTCGCGCAAATGTTCTGGAATTAGGTTTTGAATGCTAATTTCTTCGAATTCGTTTTGCAAATCCAATTCTCTTGCCAAAATCAATAATTTTCTACCCACATCGTTTCCGCATAAATCTTCTCTTGGATCTGGTTCGGTGTAACCATTATCGATAGCTTCTTTTAATATTTCGCTAAACGGTACCTCTTTTGCCGAGAAATTATTGAATAAATAACTCAAAGTTCCTGAGAAAACACCTTTAATTTTGGTGATGTTTTCGCCTGAAAGATGCAATAATTTTATGGTATCAATTAATGGTAAACCTGCACCAACATTCGTTTCATACAAATAATTCTTTTGGTTTTCGGCCAAAACTTTTCTCAAATCTTTGTAAAACTTATAACTTAAAGTGTTTGCTACTTTATTCGAAGAAATTAAGTCAAAACTGTTTTCTGCCAATGTCACGTAATTTTCGACAAAAGCAGCACTTGCCGTGTTGTCAATGGCAATCAAATTCTCCATATTATTTTCATTGGCGAAAGCAATAACATCATCAATTGTATAAGAGAAGCCGTTGGTTTGAATTTCGTTTTTCCAATTTGGAGAAACTCCGTTTTTGTTCAAAAGCAAGTTTTTAGAATTGGCAATCGCAAAAACATTCAATTTAATGTCTTTCCTTTTTTCGATAGCTGCAGCTGATTCTAAAATTTGGTTAATCAAAGTGCCACCAACCAATCCGTGACCGAAAATGGCAATGTTTATTTTCTTTGAAACTCCAAAAATTTCTCCGTGAATAACGTTCAAAGCCTTGCTCAATTCTGATTTTTTGACCACCAAACTCACGTTTTTTCCAGTAACGGTGTTGTTGAAAAGAATTGGGATAATTTTGTTTTTAATTAATGCGGTATAAGGTTTGTGAAAAGTACTCAAATCCTGACCAATGATCGAAATCACCGAAACATTATCGGTTACGGTAATTTTGTTTACATCTTTAGAATAGAAATCATTTTCGAATTCTTTTTCTAATTCGATCATCGCTTTTGTCGCTTGATTGGAATTTACGACAAGTCCAATTCCTCTTTCCGATGAACCTTGCGAAATGATACTCACACTAATGTCATTGTCGCCCATCACTCTAAAAATACGCGCATCGACTCCTGTTTTCCCTAATAATCCTCTTCCCTCAAGGTTGACCAAGGCCACATTTTCGAGCACCGAAAGTGTTTTAATTCCTTCTTTATTTGATTTTGAAGTGATTAATGTTCCTTGATTTTCGTGATTGAAAGTATTCAAAATTCGAAGTGGAATATTTTTTTCCAACAACGGAATAATGGTTTTGGCGTGTAAAATTGTTGCACCAAAATTGGCAATTTCATTGGCTTCGTTAAAAGACAAACGATCAATTTTTTTGGCATCGGGAACTAAATCTGGATTGGCAGTATAAATTCCATCCACGTGCGTATAGTTTTGCAATTCTTCGGCATCGACATAATTGGCAATCAAAGAGGCCGAATAATTACTACCATTTCTTCCTAAAGTGGTGGTATCGCCGCTGTTATTTGAACCGATAAAACCTGTAACAATATTAACAACAGTAGCATTTTCTTTGAAATAATGGATTACATTTTTCTTAGAAACTTGCTCAATAGGTTGTGCATCCCCAAAATTAGAATCGGTTTTTATTAATTCTCTGGTATCAGCAAAACGAGCAGTAATCCCTTTTTCATTCAAAACTGCGGTGATTAATTTTGCCGAAATTACTTCGCCTTGTGACAAAACTTGGTCTTTTATTTTTTCGCTATAATCTCCAATCAAACTTACCCCCTCAAAAAGTTTGTCTAAAATGGCAAATTCTTCTGAAAAATCAACCTTGTATTCATCTTGCTGGTAGCTTTTAAAACTTTCTAGCAAGGGTTTGTAATTGCCATTTTTGGCTGCAATGGTCAAAATATCTTCCAATTCATCGGTTGCATTTCCTCTTGCCGAAACAACAACTGCAATGTTTTCGCCCTTGCTTTTTTTATCGATAATAATATCTAAAACTTTATTGATTCCCTCTCCGTTGGCTAATGATTTTCCGCCAAATTTTAATATTTTCATCTTATTTTTTTTATTTTTAAAAACAACATCCAATAAATTGTTTAATTGTTCGTATTCCATCAAAAAAGCGTCGTGTCCGTGTTGCGATTCGATTTCGCTATAAAAAACATTGTGTTTGAATTTTTTAATTTCGTTGTAAGTTTCCTTATTTTCATTGGCTGTAAAAAACAAATCCGAATTGATTCCGATGATATAAATATTGGCATCTACTTCCGAAATTATATCTTCAAACGAAGTTCTTCCTCTAGTAATATCAATAGTTTTCAGCAACTGATTCATCATTTTATAGGCCGAAAGCTGAAAACGCTTTTGCAATTTCTCGCCGTGATGATTCAACCAACTTTCAACCTGAAAAGAATCGAATGTATCAGTTGACGTTCTTTGGAATTTTTCTTTGAACGATTCTGGCGTTCTATAGCACAACATTGCGTGAATTCGAGCATCTTCAATAGGTTTTGACGAATTACAAAGAATTTTTTCTTGCAAATAGCAATTCGCAATCAACCAATCGGTCGATTTCCAATCGGAAGCAATCGGGAAAAAATTATGGGTTAATTTGGGCTCCAAAGCAATCATTTCCCAAGCAATTCCGCCACCAACAGAACCACCTATGAGTGCAAATAATTCTTTTACTTTTAGAAATCGAATACCTTCTAAAAAAAGTCTTGCCACATCGCGAGCGGTAAAATCCAAGTAATTTTCGATGTATGTCTTATCAAATCCATTACCCGGAACATTGAAAGCTAGAATAGTATATTTATTAGTATCAATGGTTTTATTGTCGCCAATAAGATTGTTCCACCAGCCATTTTCGCCCACAACTTGGGAATTTCCAGTCAAGGCGTGGTTGACCAAAACGATGGGTGCAGTATTCAAAACTTGTCCAAAAACTTGATAACTTAAGTTGATGGAAGGAATAAGCACGCCACTTTCGGTGGTGAAATTTTGTATTTTAATTGTTGTTGGTTTATTTTCCAATTTTCAAATCTTTTAAGATTTTGTTGATTTGTGTTTGGAAATATTAGAAAGAAAACTAGAAGTGTCTAGATTCTTGTTGTTATCTTTTCCCAATAAATCGGGATAGAATGTAGCACCTTCTTCGTTGGCAAAGGGTTGCTAAGCTTTCATCGGGTCTATTCCCTCGAGCTTTCTTTATAACATTTCAATACGTTTGTGAACTTTAAGTTGCAAAATAACTACATTTTTTTTGAATTACCAAATATTAAATAGTTTGGCATTTCTTTAGAATTAAAGACATCATTGGAAAGAGTTTCAATTTAAACACTTTCCAATGATGGTATGTAAAAGTTTACTTTCTACCTTTTTTTAGATAAAAAGAACTTCATTTTCTTCAGAATACATTTGCGTTAACAAAGATTTTGATTCTTTTTTAACTGCTGAACTTTGGTACAAATTGATCCCAAATTTTGGGTATGCAAATTCAAAGTTAGTCGTTTCCTCTGTATCCTTTTCTGTTTTTTTACTCAAACTTTTGAAAAAAGGAAATACTCTTGCTATATATTTTAGTGTTTTCATAATCGTATATTTTTAATGTTTTTGTTTTTTTTAAAACATATCGAATTCAGTTTTTCCTATGTTCAAATATGTTTGATTTATGCTATTAAATTGTCGAAAACGGCTTTTAAATCGGCCTTCAAATCTTCTATGTCTTCCAATCCAACCGAGAGTCTGATTAAATCCTTGGTAACTCCCGTGGTAACCTGCTCTGCATCGGATAACTGTTGATGCGTGGTACTCGCCGGATGGATAATCAATGATTTGGTGTCTCCAATATTGGCTAAAAGCGAAAATAACTTGGTTTCGTCGGCTACTTTTTTGGCGGCTTCAAATCCTTTTTTAAGGCCGAAAGTTAGCAATCCGTTTTGTCCTTTGGGTAAATATTGTGTTGCCAAATCGTAATATTTACTGGACTTCAATCCTGGATAATTGACCCAAGCCACGGCTTCCTGCTTTTCTAACCACTGTGCTAATTCCAATCCATTTTGGCTGTGTTTCTGGACACGGACTTCTAAAGTTTCCAAACCTTGAAGAATCTGGAAAGCATTGAACGGACTTAAAGCTGCTCCAAAATCTCGTAACCCTTCAATCCGAACTTTGGCAATAAAAGCGGCATTCCCTAATGCTTCGTGATAAACCAATCCGTGATAACTGTCCGAGGGCTCTGTAAATTCAGGAAACTTTCCGCTACTCCAATCGAATGTTCCTGCATCAATAACCGCGCCACCAAGCGAAGTTCCGTTTCCTGCAATGTATTTGGTCAAGGAGTGAATCACAATATTGGCTCCGTGTTCAATCGGATTTAGCAAATAAGGCGAAGGAACTGTGTTGTCCACAATAAAAGGCACTTTGAATGCTTTGGCTTCAGCTGCTATGGCTTTCAAATCCAGAACATCTAATTTTGGATTCCCTAAACTTTCTGCAAAAAATACTTTGGTATTTTCATTAGCCGCTTTGGTAAAATTGCTTGCATCTGATGGATCTACAAACGTGGTTGTAATTCCTAATCTTGGCAAAGTATTGCTGAACAAATTATACGTTCCGCCGTATAAACTATTGGAAGCCACGATGTGGTCGCCAGTTTTCAACAAGACCAATAACGAAGTAGCAATAGCTGCCGTTCCTGATGCGGTAACTACTGCTGCAATTCCGCCTTCCAGAGCTGCTAAACGTTGTTCCAAAACATCATTTGTTGGATTATTTAATCTGGTATATATAAATCCCGCTTCTGCAAGTCCAAATAAATTGGCCGCGTGATCCGAGTTATTAAACACATAAGAACTGGTTTGATAAATAGGTACCGCTCTTGTTCCTGCTGTTTTAGTAACGTCGTGTCCTGCGTGTAATGCATTTGTAGCGAATTTTGGTGTGCTCATATTTTCTTTATTTTATTTTTTTAATTGTTTTTATTTTTTTAATGTTTGTTCAATGCTTTAAAACAAAAAACCCTTTTAGACACATATCCAAAAGGGTTTTAAGTTTTGTTCAACTTATACTTTCGGAATCAACAGACACGAGCACACATCATAGACTTTGCACAAATCATCGATTTGACATTGCATTTGTTCATTTGTTTTTGTTGTAAGTTGTTCATTGTAAATTATTTTAATTATTTGTGTTGCAAAAAAAAAAGCTTCCCGTTAGTTGGGAAGCTTTTTGCTATGTGAATTTGAAATCAAATTTATGCAATAAGCGACCCACAGGATATATCCTTAATCTGTTTCGACATTTTACATACATTTAAAATCATTTTGCTTTCCTTTTTTGTTGTGACAAATATCTAAACTATTATTTAGAAATCCAAATATTTTTTAAAAAAAATTACACAAACAGGCAAATCTTTAAACAATCTACAAATCAAAGGATTCTATGCCTTAATTTTTAACATCAAAAAAAAGTTAAGATTAATTTGCAATTCAATTTGGTTTCATACCTTTGCAGCCGATTAGAGGAAAAATTTGAACTGATTGCAACCTCGTTAAAAAAATGCTAAAGCAGCAACTCTTCTTTAGCACTATTTTCCAGCAATTGTTTTTTTCTTCCTCGCTTAATTTTAAAATTATATTATTATGGCTTATTTATTTACGTCAGAATCTGTGAGTGAAGGACATCCAGACAAAGTTGCGGATCAAATTTCGGATGCGTTAATTGATAATTTCTTGGCTTTTGACCCAGAATCAAAGGTAGCTTGTGAAACTTTAGTGACTACTGGACAAGTTATTTTGGCTGGAGAAGTGAAATCTGAAACTTATTTAGACGTTCAAACTATTGCTAGAGACGTTATCAAAAAAATTGGTTATACCAAAAGTGAATATATGTTTGAAGCCAATTCTTGTGGTGTTCTTTCTGCCATTCACGAACAATCTGCCGATATAAATCAAGGTGTTGACAGAGCTAGCAAAGAAGAGCAAGGTGCGGGTGACCAAGGAATGATGTTTGGTTACGCAACTAACGAAACTGAAAATTATATGCCTTTGGCTTTGGATATTGCTCATGCTTTATTGATAGAATTGGCCAATGTTAGAAGAGAAAATGCTGAAATTACTTATTTGCGTCCTGATGCCAAATCGCAAGTAACTTTAGAATATTCAGATGATAACAAACCACAACGTATTGATGCGATTGTAATTTCGACCCAGCACGACGATTTCGCTCCAGAAGCTGAAATGTTGGCTAAAATCAAAAGCGATTTAGTTTCAATTTTGATTCCAAGAATTAAAGCGAAATACCCTCAATATGCTCATTTGTTTAACGACAAAATTCAATACCACATCAATCCAACTGGTAAATTTGTAATTGGTGGACCTCACGGAGATACTGGACTGACAGGAAGAAAAATTATCGTGGATACTTATGGTGGAAAAGGCGCTCACGGTGGTGGGGCTTTCTCCGGAAAAGACCCAAGTAAAGTAGATAGAAGTGCGGCTTATGCTACACGACATATCGCCAAAAACCTTGTTGCAGCTGGTGTTGCAGACGAAATATTAGTTCAAGTTTCTTACGCTATTGGTGTTGCAAAGCCAATGGGGATTTTTGTAGAAACATACGGAACTTCAAAAGTGAATTTGACTAATGGTGAAATCGCCAAGAAAGTAGAAGAAATTTTCGATATGCGCCCTTACTTTATCGAACAACGTTTGAAATTAAGAAATCCTATTTATAGCGAAACTGCTGCTTACGGACATATGGGACGTAAACCTGAAACGGTAACCAAAACTTTCAAAGCGCCAGGAGGAATTGAAAAAACAGTAACTGTTGAATTATTTACTTGGGAAAAATTAGATTTTGTAGATCAAGTTAAAACGGCTTTTGGTTTGTAAAATTTGACCAAAAAACACAAAGTTATACATAAAGAAAAACCCTGACTAAAAATTTTAGTCAGGGTTTTTTATTCACTAATTAATAGGTATTAAATATTATACTTCAAAGAGAAAATTAAATAGCGAGGTTGAACGGTATATTGTGAAGTTCTAGTAGAAAATTGTGAGAAACTGTCATCGTTGATAGACTTCGTATTTAAGAGATTTGTTGCTCCAATTTTATATTCGAATTTGCTGTCTTTCTTTTGATAAATTAGACTTGCATTCAGAAAATCATATTGATTATTGACCGTTTTGTCGGTGTTGTAGTAATGATAAAATTCATATTCTGCCACGAACGAAAAGGCATTCAAAAAGTAATAATCCAATTTAGCGAAGGGCTTGTCGGTATAAAAAACGTTGCTGTCGTAATTATTAATTACAATATTGTAACCTACTTCTAAATTGGGTAATTTTTTATAATTGGTTGAAGTTCTCAGGGTATAGCTTTGGGTAAAACTTTCTTTTTTTGATAACACATTATTTTGAATATTATTAAATAACGACCAATTGATATTTGCCGATACAGAGGCTTTATAATTCTTCAAGAAAGAACGCCCATAAGAACCACTTCCTGAAAGCGTTTCGTCTGCAAAGTCAGAATTATAAGGTACTGATGATTGATTTACTCCATCAAAAAAGGCTTTGGTTTTTATGGCATCAATTCTTTTAGAATAATTCAAAAAGGCCGAAATATTTTCTAAATTAAACATATTGTATTTGAAATAACGCAATGAATGTTGACGTGCTGTTGCATTTTCGAGTGTTCGACTTCCTTTTCGTAAACTATTATAATTGGAGAACACAAATCCTTCAGACAACTGATTGATGTCGGTAAAATTATTAGTGTATGAAAAATTATAAGTCAAAGATTCCGCTTTCTTGATTTGATAAATAGCTAATAAATCAGGTAAAGCTCTGGTGAAATTTTGACTGTAATCGGTGTTCAATTGCGTGTTCGTCATATTGTAACTGTGCAAACTTACCCCTGGTGTAAAAGTAAATTTACCCGTTAAAATCTTGTAATGCAATCCCAAAAAGGCATCGTTAAATCTATAATTCACATCATTTACATTGACCTGACTGTCTAATTCATTGACTGTTTGATTGTCTAGAATTTGATACATGCTGGAATTAAAATTTTGATAGGAATAGGTATTTCCTAGTGTAATATTGAAATTACTTTTTGGCGTAAGCATATAATAATAATCTACTTTCGCATCTAACTTACTGGTCGTTACAAAACGATTTTGGCTGATGTTATTTCTATCTTGTCCTGAAACATATCCAACCAAATTAAAAGGTTGCGACTTTAAATTAGCATTATAAAAAGGATCTTCTTCTTGATACAAATGCTGCATTTCGACTGCGAAAATATTTTTTTCATTCATCGTATAAAACAAACTCAGGTTTTGATTTACCGAAATGGGTTTTTGCTCTTTTTTTGTATTGATCACTTCTGATGTAGTTATAGAATTGACAATCGCTTCTCGAAACAATGGTGCGTCTTCTTGCTGTTTTGAAAGCTTTGTTAAAACATCATAATCAAACTGAAAATTAGTTGAAGGTTTGTAACTCGAACTGAGTTTAAACATTCCCAAGTTGCTTTTTTGATTGGACAATTCTTTTTTGTTTTCGACTGATTGAATCTCAGAAGAGTTGGGATCCAAATAATTCGTTTGCGACAGGGTTTCCGTTTCAGTAACGGAAGAAGAAAGGATTCCGAAACCACTCAAACTCCAGGCTTTGTTGACATTATAGGAGAAATTAGCTGCTCCAAATTGAGTTTCAATTTCTTTGGCTCGATTGTTTCTCATCAATGAAATTCCTAAATCATTGGAAGTAATATTGAAACTAGAACCACCTTTAGCTGATAATCCTCGAAAACCTCCCGTCAATTTCATATAATCCTGAATGGTCAGTGGCAATTCGCCAATATTATTGAAATTTGTAATTAGGTTGATACTGTATTTTGGACTGTAATAAAACAATTTTGGGTTAATTAAATAACGACTGTCCAACATTCCTACCCCAATTCCTGCGGTCAAATCGCCAAACCAAAAATTCTTTTTTCCGGATTTGAGTTTGATATTCATCGCCACATTGTCTTGATTGTTTTCGACGCTTTTAAGAATGGAATTTTCGTTATAATTTCGAAGTACTTGAATTTTGTCAATCGCATCAGCAGGAATATTTTTGACTCCTAATTTGGTATCGCCATCAAAAAAATCTTTGCCTTCGACCATTAATTTGGTCACTTTTTTGCCTTCTACTTCTACTTCTCCATCAGCATTAACTTCGACTCCTGGCAATTTTTTTAGCACATCTTCTAGTTTCCTTTCGGTACCTGTTTTGAATGAGTCAGCATTATAAACAATAGTATCGCCTTTGATAGAAACTGGCATTTCGCGAATAATTTCGACTCCATCAAGTTCGACAGCACTATCTTCGAGGGTAATGTTTTTATTGATATTCGTGGTGCTTGTTACAATTTCAACCTCTTTGCTTTGCATTCCTAAGAAACTAATTTTGATGCTATAAGTTGTGTTAGGTTTCAAACTCAGGGAGTATTTTCCTTTATCATTTGTAATAGCATAAGAATCCATTCCTTTTGTGGCTTGGTTTACCGCCATAACATTAGCCATTTCTACAGGAAGTGATTTAGTGTCTGAAATCGTTCCTTCAAGTTTTACAGCTTGGGCAAAAGAAAAAGAGCTAACACAAAAAAGAACAGCAAAAAATATATTTTTCATTAGGTGGTATTTGAACTATAAAATACTTCGAGTTTTTAATAATACTGTTTTTAATTCATTCGCGGCGGTCCACTGTTTCCTCCACGTGATCGCATTTCACGGAATTCTTCCATTTTTTTGATCACGGTTTCATCATATTCCGCTTGCGAAATTAGCTTCCCTTTGGTTGAGGCTTTTATTTCTGCTTTTTCTTTTGGATTTAAAACCACTTTAGAACATAAAATAACAGTTTTACCATCATTGATTTCTAAAATTAATCCAGGAAGACCCCAATAACTGTCAGGACCTTGATTTACTGGAATTTCAGGAGTGTACCAAGCCGTTACAACCACTTCTTTTGGCATTTCTAATCCACTCAAAAAATCAGTTTTCTTATCCTCTGTCTTTGGTTTAGCCGCTGACTCATCCTCTTTTTTAGGCCTTAAATTTTGAAAATCGGTTTTACTTACTGGACGAACTGCTGTTGCTTTGAAACAATTGAATCCGCCAATTACTCGGGTTTCACCTTCCATTTTCCATTTTAAACGAGGTAAAGAATCTTTAATTAAAAATTCTTTTCCCATAAACTCTTTATCGACAGTATATGATTTTTCTTTAATGTTTTTGTAAAATGTTCCTCCAGCTCCCATCATTGAACCCATCATTCTAAAACCACCTCCACCTTGTGTTGGTGCTTCTAGTTTTTCTTCTTCTTTATAAATAGAAGCTGTTTTATCGAAATTGAGAATGAATGTTTTTTCGAACATTTTTTTCATTCTTTCTTCCATATTTTTTTGCATTTCGGGAGTAATGTCTTTGTTTCCAGCCATTCGAGCTTTGAAATCTTCAGTACTTGTTTTAGACTGATAAATAGCCATTCCTTGAAATTCCTGGGCTTGAAGTCCGAAATTGATAGCCAAAAATAATGTGACGTAATGAATAATTTTTAACATAATTCTAATTTTTTTATATTCTCAATTTGACTATTAAAAGTTATTTTTGTTACAATTATATTGCCCATTTAGCTGTTTAGATAAATAGTCTACTAAAAGGTTTAATTCATTTATAAATAATTCCTAAACTACTTTTTTGAACACAATCCATTCAAAAGTAAAACTATATGGCTTTAAATGGAAATTAAATATACGAGTTACGAAAACCAATAGACGAATTGTATTTTTTTGATGATGAGGATAAAATCTCTTTTTGAAATTAAAAATATCTGACTCTTGCAATCCTAATTTTTTGTAATTTGCTACACTTATGAAAAACATAGTACTAATAGCTTTTATTTTATTCTTTACATATTCTTTTGGACAGGAAAAAGTATGCCTTGCTAGTAAACAAAATTCAATATCGCTTGCAGCAGATCAATTTTTGGGATACGATTCATTTGGGTATTATTATTCGATAAAAAACAATGTTTTGTCTAAAAATAATGCAAAAGAATCATTCGAATACAAAAACATTTCGCTGGGAAAACCAACAAAAATCGACATACAAAATCCATTGAAGATTATGTTGTTTTATGAAAACTTCAACACCCTAATCCTTTTGGACAATCAATTGAGCGAAACTCAAAAAATTAATTTTTCGGAAAATGATATTCCAATAGTGGCTAATGCTACGGGAATTGCTTCTCAAAATCGGCTTTGGGTTTACAATAGTTTGACCCAAAAATTGGGATTTTTTGATTATTTAAAAAACACATTTCAATCTTTAACACCATCTTTGAGTGGAAATTTAAAATATTACGAAACCAGCTTTACTACTTTTCAATGGATTGACGACCAACTTAATTGGTATTCGTGTGATGTTTTTGGGAAAGTTACCACTTTGGGGAAAGTTACTGATTTTAATCAGATTCAAATCATTTCAAACCAAGAAATTGTTTTTTCGAAAGATGGGAAATTGTTTCTACAAGATTTAAAAACGAATAGTATTTACACAATAGAAAATGTGGAAAAATCATTTAAAAATTTCTTCTACAAAGACCAAATTTTGTCTATTTTTACCAACCAAGAAATTACGAATTATAAAATCACAATACCATAATGCACATAGCAGTAGCAGGAAACATAGGAGCTGGAAAAACGACATTGACCCGTTTATTAGCCAAACATTTTAAATGGGAACCTCATTTTGAAGACGTTGTTGACAATCCTTATCTGGATGATTTTTATCACCAAATGGAGCGTTGGTCTTTTAATTTACAAATTTATTTCTTGAACAGCCGTTTTCGTCAGGTGTTACAAATTCGTCAAAGCGGCAAAAAAATTATTCAAGACAGAACCATATATGAAGACGCCCATATTTTTGCGCCCAATCTTCACGCTATGGGATTGATGACCAATCGTGATTTTCAAAACTATTCTTCGCTGTTTGAATTAATGGAATCGATGGTAGAAGCTCCGGATATGTTGATTTATTTGAGAAGTTCTATCCCTAATTTGGTCGCTCAAATTCACAAAAGAGGTCGTGAATACGAAAACACGATTTCCATAGATTACCTCAACCGATTGAACGAACGCTATGAAGCTTGGATTCAAACCTACACCAAAGGAAAATTATTGATTATTGATGTGGACAACATTAATTTTGTAGATAACCCAGAAGATTTAGGAATGATTATCAATAAAATTGATGCCGAATTGAATGGGTTGTTTTAGACTAATCTTTTTGATAAATACTGAAAAAGAGTTTATATAAAAAATGCCTCACTTTCGTGAGGCATTTTTATTTTGATATATTAAAATCACTATTTCAAAGCTTCTACTTTTGCTTTAACCTCTTCTAATGAACCTTCAAAAACTTGAACGTTTACATTTCCATTTTCTGAAGTGGTAACGGTTGCTTTTGCTTTTCCATCGTTGTTAGTCATTTCAACTTTAACGTTTTTCTTCTCGTATTTACTAGTTTCAAAACAGTCTGTTTTTTTGGCACAACAATTTTCTTTTTTATCTGCAACAAACTTACCATTAGCATCATAATGTGACAAACACATTTCTTTTTGCTCTTGTGAACATCCTTTTTCGTCACACATTTTTGCACATTCATCTTTGGTCATTGTGGCGCATTTAGACATATCGCAACCCATTGGCATTGCCTCTTTTCCCATTGGACAAGACATCTTCATTTCCATTTTGCATTTCATCATCTTGTCATCCGAACTAGCACTGCCATTCCCTAAAATTGGAGCAATTACTAATCCAATCAAACAAGTCAATTTAATTAAAATATTCATCGATGGTCCAGAAGTATCTTTGAAAGGATCTCCAACAGTATCTCCTGTTACGGCAGCTTTGTGTGCATCCGAACCTTTGAAACTCATTAAACCATCAACTAAAACTCCCGCTTCAAAAGATTTTTTGGCATTGTCCCAAGCTCCTCCAGCATTGTTTTGGAAAATAGCCCAAACTACTCCCGAAACTGTTACCCCGGCCATATAACCCCCAAGCATTTCGGCAACCATTGAATTGGCATTGGCATCGTTCATATAAACTAGTTTACCCAATAATACAATTCCAATTGGGAAACCAATGGTCAAAATCCCAGGAAGTAGCATTTCGTTCAAAGCTGCTTTTGTAGAAATATCGACACATTTTGCATATTCTGGTTTTCCGGTACCTTCCATAATTCCTGGAATATCTTTGAACTGACGACGCACCTCATTAACCATATCCATCGCTGCTTTTCCAACTGAATTCATTACTAAAGCGGAGAAAACTACTGGAATCATTGCGCCAATAAATAACATAGCTAAAACAGGTGCTTTAAAAATATTGATTCCGTCAATTCCTGTAAAAGTAACATAAGCTGCAAACAATCCTAAAGAAGTCATTGCTGCCGAAGCAATGGCAAATCCTTTTCCAGTTGCAGCTGTGGTGTTTCCAACTGAATCTAAAATATCTGTTCTAGTACGCACTTCTTTTGGCAATTCACTCATTTCGGCAATTCCACCAGCGTTGTCCGATATTGGGCCGAAAGCATCGATTGCTAATTGCATAGCCGTTGTTGCCATCATTGCAGATGCCGCAAGTGCCACTCCATAGAAACCTGCAAAAGAATAGGAAATCCAGATAGCTGCAGCAAGTACAATTACCTTTGGAAAAGTGGACATCATTCCTGTTGATAATCCTGCAATAATATTGGTTCCCGCTCCTGTTGAAGATTTTGCAACAATTGCCAAAACTGGTTTTGTACCTAATCCTGTATAGTATTCAGTAACAGAAGAAATGATTGCGCCTACAACTAATCCTACCATTGAAGCATAAAATACTCGTATTGATGCTATTTCTTTTAAACCTTCACCAAAGAAACTCATATTCATTTTAGAAGGCAACATATAATCAACTAAGAAATAACAGGCGAGTCCAGTTAGCAAAATAGAAGCCCAGTTTCCTATATTCAAAGCTTTTTGTACATCAGCTTCTTTAGCATCATTAGAATTAATTTTAACCAACATAGTTCCTACTACGGAAAATAAAATTCCGAAACCAGCAATTGCCATTGGCAATAATATTGGACCAATTCCACCAAAAGCGTCTTGAATATTACCACCCATATCCTTAATCACATAATTACCAAGAACCATTGCTGCAAGAACTGTTGCTACATAAGAACCAAATAAATCTGCACCCATTCCGGCTACATCCCCTACGTTGTCTCCAACATTATCAGCAATTGTAGCAGGATTTCTAGGATCGTCTTCTGGGATTCCAGCTTCGACCTTACCAACGATATCTGCACCAACATCGGCAGCTTTTGTATAAATTCCGCCTCCAACTCTAGCAAACAAAGCAATAGATTCTGCTCCAAGAGAGAAACCGGCTAATGTTTCTAGCACAACAGTCATATCTTCAGTTGACGTCCAAACGCCATTCATATATACATTAAAAAGGATGATGAAAAATCCAGTAAGCCCTAAAACGGCTAATCCTGCAACACCTAACCCCATTACAGTTCCACCACCAAAAGAAACTTTCAAGGCCTGTGGCAAACTTGTTCTTGCGGCTTGAGTCGTTCTAACATTAGTTTTTGTTGCTATTTTCATTCCCATATTTCCGGCCAAAGCTGAGAAAAAGGCACCAAAAACAAAAGCAACCACTATTAATAAATGCGTTGTTGCATTAGGCAAAAAAGTGATACCAGCCAAAACAATACTGGCCACAATTACAAACAGAGTCATCAATCGGTATTCTGCTTTTAGAAAAGCTAAAGCTCCTTCGTGGATGTATTCTGAAATTTCTTTCATTTTACCATCTCCAGAATCTTGTTTTAATACCCAAGCTCTTTTTAAAAACATAAAAACCAATCCAAGTAATGCCATTAGCATAGGCACGTAAATCATTATTGCATTCATAAAGTTAATTTTGTTGTGTTTTAGGTTAAAATTACACAGTTATGATGCAAACGTACTATATTGAAACTAAAAAAGCAATATTCAAACGAATGAATATTGCTTTGTATGAAAAAAATTGAAGTGTATTTATTAAATATTAAATAAATCTGCTGGTTTGTTCTCGATCTGATTGAAACGCTCTGTGCATTCATCGATGATCGCTAGAGCTTCATTAAGATCTCCCCAACCTCCTACATCGACAACCTTATTTTCAAGGTCTTTGTAAACCTGAAAGAAATGTTCGATTTCTTTCAATAAATGGGGATTGATGTCTGACAAATCACTCAAAGAATTCCAAATCGGATCTGAAACAGGAACACAAATTATTTTTTCGTCTGGCCCTTTATCATCGGCCATATGAAAAACCCCAATAGGCTTTACTTCCATCACACAACCCGGAAAAGTTGGCTCGTTGATAAGCACTAAAACATCTAGTGGATCGCCATCCAAGGCCAATGTTTGTGGCATAAAACCATAATCAGCGGGATACATCATCGACGAAAATAACATTCTGTCAAATCGAATTCTTTTCAATTTGAAATCATATTCATATTTATTTCTGCTTCCTCTTGGTATCTCAATCAAGACATCGAAAGTGGTAATTTTATCTGCTGCCATTTTTGTTTTTTGTTATTTAGTAGCGCAAAAATAGATAAACTAAGAACTTATACAACATAAAATCGATAAATAGCCTATTTCAGCGTTTAAATAACTTTAAAATACAACAGTTTCCGGTTTCTTTTATTCAAATAATAATGCCACAAAAGGTAAGTGGCTACAGATTTATGTGGACTCCATTTTGATACATAAACTTCCATTTCTTGTTTATTGTGAATGTCGAGTAATTCTTTGATAGTATTAATAACAGCAATATCACCAAGAGGGATAACATCTGGAGCTTGGAGTGAAAACATCAAATAAATATCAATTGTCCAATGGCCTATGCCTTTAATTTTGATTAATTCCTCTCGAACTTGATTAGATGATTTTGTTGCAAAACTTTCTAAATCAATATAATTGTTAATAATCGAATGAGATAAAGCCTTTATGTAGGACGTTTTTTGTCGGCTAACGCCAATGTTCCGAAACGCCTCATCCGAAAAAGAAAATAGCGATTCAGGATTGAAATTGGGGTGTTTTGCCTTTAATTTTAAAAAAGTGGCTTTTGCTGAATCTATAGAAACTTGTTGTTCAAGAATTAATAAAACCAAAGTTTCAAATCCTTGTGGTCGATTTGGAATTGTCGGCAAGCCATATTTTTCGATAATAATCTTAAAAATAGCTTCTTTTTCTAAAAGATATTGAATCGCATTTTCCATATTAGAAATAGAATCCAAAGGAGATTTTCGTTGCAAATTTATTAGCATCGGGTACATTTAGATAATTGCCTCTCCACGAAAAATCAACTCGAAAAAATTTGAAAATATTGCCAACCCCTGCGCTGTATTCCCAATATACTTTATCTGGCGCGTTGTATGCTAATCCCGAAGCATTTATGGTTCTATTATCGTCCGAAACTGTTCCGTAAACCGATTTTATCCCAATATTTTCACGCCAATTTAGCTTTCGCATAAAAGGAATTCTAGCAAAAAATCGCCCTTGAAAATCGTGATCCCATTTGAAAGTTACATATTGATCCGTAACAAATTCGTAGTATTTCAAATTGCTAAAAGTATTAGAAATATCAAAAAGCGATTGATTCCCAGGCACAACACTCATTAATCCGAGTGGGATATAACCGAATGTTTTTCCCATTTCGACAGTGATATTTGTTCTTCCTAATGGTCCAATGATAATGGGCTGTTTGTAATACAATTGTAATTTTTTATAATTGAAATCACTCGAAAATAAGTTTTTGAAACCCTGACTGTAAGTGACCAAAAGGGTGGTAAAAGGACTATCAGTATTATATCTTTCGACACCAAAAGCAATTGGAATCCTTTTTGGGGTGTATTCTACCTGAAAGTTCACCTCCGATTGTCTTACTTGACTTTGGATTTTGGTTTGTGATAAATCAGTATAATAGTCTAAACTAAATTCAGGTGAAGCCGAAAGCAAGGTTCGATAGGAAACTCCAGTCGAAAAAGTCAAGTTTTTAATAGGCTCCATTTCAATCTGAACGTTACTCAAATTGACATTTGTTAATTTATTATTACTCCCAAAAGTAAGCAAGCCAGAGGATGCATAATTGCGCCCTACAATGTCATTTGTAGTGGTAAGCGATGCCCCAATTTGCTCGATATCTCTTCGATTTCCTGCAGAGATAATTACCCTTTTTTTAGGTTCAACCATCCATTTACCAGTTACTCCATATTTAAATTTATCATCTTTAAATCCATATGCAACATACGCTTGCAATCGCCAAGGATCATTTGGACCTGTATAAGTTCTCACTCCTGTTCGCAAACGCAATCCTTCGACTGAATTTTGTCCAATTACTGAATAAATAGGGCCGTAATCTAAATTTCCAAAATGAAGATAGCCACTATCTAATACTTCAACCAAACTATATAATTGTTGAAATTTCTTGACTGTTTGCAGAGTATCAAGCATTTTATAAACCCCTTTTTCATCTTTGGTAAGATTTTCGAATCGGTTTTTTTCCCAATAGTCATCGGATTTGTTATAGACCTCTTTATCTAAATAATTCACCTCTTCCTTGTAAAATTTCTCCGGTTTTTCGATGTTGAATTTATGATCTCGATATAATGAAGTTCGTTTTCCATAAACTCCTTTGGATTTTTCTTTCTTACTTAAAGCAAAATCCGTCATCATATAATCTTTTGTCATCAAAAAAATGGAATCATTCATAACTTCAAATTCCTGCTCGATATAGATATCTTTTACCCAATTTATATTGGCACTTCGTGTGGCAGCCATATTGATTTTTTTGATAGCAAAAGTGGTGTCGCTCACCCAAAAATCACCTTTAAAAGTCAATTCATTTTTGCGTCTTGGATAGAAAACAATGTTATAACACTTTTTGTCATCAATGTAGGCACTGTCTCTTAAAACATAATTATAGACATCTATTCCTGTTGTCGATAACGGACTTGTAAAACTTTTATCGAAAAAAGTAAGGTGATTGTCATAAATATCAAAATCTGTATATAAATCGTTTACAAAAGCCAGAATTTGTTGATTCCCGTTGAAACCCGAAGTTTTGTTGGCTTTAGTTTTCTCTTTAATTTTCTTCAATTTATTATCTCCGTAAACATCAGTCAAAGCTTCATTAATAAAAATAGGCAAATAGGTTTTTCCAGTAACTTTAGAAGTATCAACATGATTGAAAATAAATTCCATTCCTTTGAACAACTTGTTTTTCATATAAGCACTGTCAATAGTGTTCATATCAAACTCTATTTTTTCGTACTTTTCCATTTGATATTGATTAAACAAATGCAAACCGTTTTTGCGCCTTCTTTCCCAAATTTTTCTAAGAATATCTAAAGCTGGATTGTTCTTTTTTGATGTTTTTCCCCTGAAAATTACAACTTCATTTAGCGTTTCAATTTCTTTTAATTGAATTTTAAAATTATAATTAATAGGTTTTTCCAAATCAATTTCCTTGTCTGAATAGCCTACCGATGAAATAATTATTGTTTTGTATGTTTTTGGGGATTCTAAATAAAAAACACCGTCTTCGCTAGCCACAACTCCCTCGCTCGAGTTTTTAAAGGCAATATTGGCAAAAGGAATGGGTTTGTTTTGTTTGTCTAAAACTAATCCGCCAACTTTAGTTTGAGAAAAAGTAGCAGTTGCAAAAACGACTGATAGAAGCAGATATTTCAAAAAAAATTTCATCATAATCAAAAAAAAAACTTCATCGAATTTGGATTCCGATGAAGTTTCAAATATAGTTGATTTCTTATATTAGATTTCCTAAATTCTCTAATATTCAGAAAAGTTTAACAGCTTATTTATTCATTACTTTTTTTACTGCTTTGATTACATCGTTAGCATTTGGCAACCACTCTTTTAACAAAACTGGCGAATACGGAGCTGGTGTATCTGCAGTAGTAATACGTTGAATTGGTGCATCAAGAAAATCGAAAGCTTGTTCTTGAACGATATAGGTAATTTCAGAAGAAATACTAGCAAAAGGCCAAGCTTCTTCAAGAATTACTAATCTATTTGTCTTTTTTACAGAAGTTAAAATAGCAGCATTATCCATTGGACGAACCGTTCTTAAATCAATAATTTCACAAGAAATTCCTTCTTTAGCTAATTCATCGGCAGCGATGTAAGCTTCTTTAATGATTTTTCCGAAAGAAACGATGGTCACATCTGTTCCTGCTCTTTTGATATCAGCAACACCAATTGGAATGGTATATTCTCCTTCCGGAACTTCACCTTTATCCCCATACATTTGTTCTGATTCCATAAAAATAACAGGATCATTATCACGAATAGCCGATTTCAAAAGTCCTTTTGCATCATATACATTCGATGGAACTACTACTTTTAGCCCTGGTGTATTGGCAAACCAATTTTCTAAAGCCTGTGAGTGAGTTGCTCCTAATTGTCCTGCCGAAGCTGTTGGGCCACGAAAAACGATAGGAACATTAAATTGTCCTCCTGTCATTTGACGCATTTTAGCAGCGTTATTTATAATTTGATCAATACCTACTAAACAAAAGTTGAAAGTCATATATTCAACAATTGGTCTGCAACCATTCATTGCCGATCCTACTGCAATACCAGTAAAACCAAGCTCTGCGATAGGTGTATCGATTACTCTTTTTTCACCAAATTCAGCAAGCATACCCTTAGATGCTTTGTACGCACCATTATATTCTGCAACTTCTTCACCCATTAAATATATTGACTCATCGCGACGCATTTCTTCGCTCATCGCCTCACAAATGGCTTCTCTAAATTGTATCGTTCTCATAGTTTTCATTTAGTTCTGTAAATTTCGAACCGCAAAAATAATATTTTAAATCAGTTAAAAGCATAATTTTTGTTTAAAATAATATGCAAACGAATCTTAAAAAAACTTAACGACCAGTTTTAAATTAAAAAAGATTTACGAAATCGATATAATTGTTAAAAAATATTATGCGTGCATAGTATAATATCCGAATTAATATTTTATTTTTGTGCGAGATTCTAAGAATATTAAATACCCACATATGAAAATATTAGTTTGCATAAGTCACGTTCCCGACACTACTTCAAAAATTAATTTCACCAACGGCGACTCTCAATTTGACACTAATGGTGTTCAATTTGTCATCAATCCGAACGATGAATATGGATTGACTCGTGCTATTTGGTTTCAAGAACAACAAGGAGCAACCATAACGGTTATAAATGTTGGCAATGCAGAAACAGAGCCTACTTTAAGAAAAGCATTGGCCATTGGAGCAAATGACGCCATTCGTGTAAACGCCAATCCTACAGACAGTTTTTTTGTTGCCAAACAAATTGCAGAAGTTGCCAAAAACGGCTCTTACGATATTATCATTGCCGGAAAAGAATCATTAGATTATAATGGTGGAATGGTTCCTGGAATGATAGCGGGAATTTTAGGATATAATTTTTTAAATTCATGCACCGATTTATTAGTTGATGGTTCTAACGTAAAAGCAATTCGTGAAATTGATGGCGGAAGAGAAACCATTTCAACCACTTTACCTATAATAATTGGTGGTCAAAAAGGATTAGTAGAAGAAAAAGATTTACGCATTCCGAATATGAGAGGAATTATGACTGCGCGAACAAAAACCTTAACGGTTGTTGAACCTATTGATGCCTCCATCAACACAAAAGCAGTTAAATTTGAAAAACCTGCTCCTAAATCGGCTGTAAAATTAGTTGCTGCAGATAATTTGGACGAATTAATTAATTTGTTACACAACGAAGCAAAAGTAATTTAGTAATCAGTATTCGGTATTTAGTGTTCAGCAAGAAACTTTAAACCTGAAACTTTAAACAAAAATTTATGTCAATATTAATATATGCAGAATCCGCAGAAGGAAAATTCAGAAAAGTAGCTTTCGAATTAGCTTCCTATGCCAAAAAAGTAGCTGAATCAATAGGTACTACAGTAACAGCCATAACCATAAATACTGAAGATGTTTCGGAATTATCAAAATATGGTGTGGACAAAGTTTTAAAAATTACCAACGAAAAATTATCGAGTTTTTCAGCAAAAGCCTATGCAGATGTCATCAAACAAGCCGCACAAAAAGAAGGTACAAAACTGGTAATACTATCTTCAACAACCGATAGTATTTATCTTGCTCCACTTGTTGCTGTTTCGCTCGAAGCTGGCTTAGCATCTAATGTTGTAGAATTGCCAATAAGCACTTCTCCCTTTCAAGTGAAAAGAAATGCTTTTTCGAACAAAGCTTTCAATATTACCGAAATTAGTAGCGAAGTAAAAATAATTGGCTTAGCCAAAAACTCCTATGGCATTTTTGAAAACATATCGAATTTATCTGTTGAAGATTTTAATCCAAGCATTGGCGAATCAGATTTTGGAATAAAAGTTGAAAAAGTCGAAAAAGTTTCTGGAAAAGTTTCTATTGCTGATGCTGACATTGTTGTCTCTGGTGGCCGTGGATTAAAAGGTCCTGAACATTGGGGAATGATTGAAGAATTAGCACAAGTGCTTGGTGCTGCAACAGCTTGCTCAAAACCTGTTTCTGATTTAGATTGGAGACCTCATTCAGAACACGTAGGCCAAACAGGGAAACCCGTTGCTGCAAATTTATATATTGCAGTCGGAATTTCGGGAGCCATACAACACATTGCTGGAATCAATTCATCCAAAGTAAAAGTAGTCATAAACACAGATCCTGAAGCGCCATTCTTCAAAGTTGCCGACTATGGAGTTGTAGGAGATGCTTTTGAAGTTGTACCACAATTAATCGAAAAATTGAAAGTATTTAAAGCGCAACATTAAAAAAAATATAATTCTAACACCAAAAATAGCTACCTAAAAATAAGATAATCGTATCTTTGCTTTAGGTAGCTTTTTTGTTCTGCTTTTTTTGTTTAAAATTGCATCCTGATTTATTAAAAATAACTTTATATAAACAAGCACACCGTGCTTTTCCTCTAAAAAAAATGAGCTTAGTCAAATTATCCATAAAAGGAATATCCTATAGTCAAACCCAAAATGGAGCTTATGCCTTGATATTAAATGAAATCGATGGGGAAAGAAAACTACCAATTGTTATAGGTGCTTTCGAAGCTCAATCTATAGCAATTGCCTTGGAAAAAGAAATAAAACCACCTCGTCCTTTGACTCATGATTTATTCAAAAATTTTGCCGATCGTTTTGACATTGTGGTTAAACAAATCATCATACACAAATTAGTAGATGGCGTTTTTTACTCAAGCATCATTTGCGAAAGAGATAAAATTGAAGAAATAATTGATGCCAGAACTTCGGATGCAATTGCATTAGCATTGCGATTTAATGCACCTATTTTTACATATAAAAATATATTAGATAAAGCGGGTATTTTCTTAAAATCCAATCCCTCGAATCCCGAAAAAGATGCTCAAGAAATTGACGATGTGCTTTCAAATCCAGAAACTTTCAAACAGAAAGAAGAGAGCAATGAATCAGGCGGAACGTATTCAAAATATACTTTAGAACAACTGAATGATTTACTTGAACAGGCTGTAGAACAAGAAGATTACGAAAAGGCAGCCAAAATTAGAGACGAAATATCTAAAAGATAATCATATAACTATTTAATCAATTAAACGATTAAACAAATCAAAAAATGAAACAATACTTAGATTTAGTAAAACACGTTTTAGAAAACGGAAATCAAAAAGGAGATAGAACTGGAACTGGAACAAAAAGCGTATTTGGTTATCAAATGCGATTTGATTTGGCCGAAGGTTTCCCGATAGTAACCACCAAAAAACTACACCTCAAATCAATCATTCATGAACTACTTTGGTTCTTGAAAGGAGACACCAATATCAAATACTTAAAAGACAACGGAGTAAAAATTTGGGACGCTTGGGCTGATGAAAATGGAGATTTAGGGCCTATTTATGGTCATCAATGGCGCAACTGGAATAGCGAAGAAATAGACCAAATTGCAGATCTTATAAAAGAGCTCAAGGCCAATCCAAACAGCAGAAGAATGCTTGTTTCGGCTTGGAATCCAGGTGTTTTGCCAGATACTTCAATATCATTTGCAGCCAATGTGGCCAACAATAAAGCCGCTTTACCTCCTTGTCACGCCTTCTTTCAGTTTTATGTTGCCGATGGAAAATTATCTTGTCAATTGTATCAAAGAAGTGCCGATATTTTTCTTGGAGTGCCTTTCAATATAGCATCATATGCCTTGTTTACTATGATGATTGCTCAAGTTTGTGATTTAGAAGTAGGCGAATTCATTCACACTTTTGGTGATGCTCACATTTACAACAACCATTTTGAGCAACTAGAATTGCAACTGTCACGCAAGCCAAAAAAATTACCAAAAATGATTTTGAATCCAGCAATCAAAAACATTTTCGAGTTTACATATGACGATTTCACCTTAGAAAATTATGAACCACATGATTCCATAAAAGGTAGCGTTGCGGTGTAAAACAGCTTGTCTATTCACTAATAAAAAAACTAAATAAAACACTAACATGCCATCTCCAGTTTCAGAATGTTTGTATTGTCAAGACAATGAAACATTACACAATTTAATGATCAAAATTTGTGATTTAGAAGTATCACAATTATTCCTATTTAAAGAACAATCTTATACAGGTCGCTGCAATGTAGTTTACAAAGACCACGGTGTGGAATTTCACGAACTAAGCGATGACCAGCGCAATGCTTTTATGCGCGATGTTGCAACAACGGCAAAAGCAATAGCAGCAGCATTCAATCCAACCAAAATAAACTATGGCGCTTATGCTGATACCTTATCACATTTGCATATGCACATCGTTCCTAAATACAAAGAAGGATATGGTTTTGGAGGGGTTTTCGAAATGAACCCTCAAAAAACCACTCTTTCTGATACCGAATATGCTGAAGTCATTGAGAAAATAAAAGCGGTAATTTAAAACCTGCATTCTACTTAAAAACAAAAAAGTCCGCTAATTGCGGACTTTTTTTACTATTTTTAAATTTCTAACACACTATTTTCTGCTCCTGCAAATTCATTCCATATGAAATAATCTGCTTCAGGCTCATTAACATAAACTCCATCAATCAGATACTTAAATTCATATGTTGTATCTTTTGGTAATTCGAAAACGCCTTTGAAAGTACCATTTTTTAATTTTGATAATTCCCCTTCTGCCGAATTCCAATTATTGAAGTCACCTACAACTGATGCAGTAGTCGCTTCTTTTGCCTCAACCGAAAATGTAACTTTACAAACTGGTTTTGTTTTTATAAATTGTTTCTTGATTGACATAACTATTTCATTTATAGATTTATGCCGCAAAGGAAACAAATTCTGCCGAAGATTCAACATCCTAAGACAAGTTTTAGGATTTCGACAAATAAACTCTTAATAATAAATAGTATCACCAATTTTTATCAATAAAAATTCAGATATTCTAAATCCAAAAACGTTTTCACTTTGAATATTCTTAAATTAAAAAATGATGAAATTTCAAAAAAAATTTTATCTTTATAATCAAAATCTTGCTTCATGGAAAAAGAACAACACGAACAATATGAATATGCCAGAAAAAGGCTAAAACAAAAAAAGGGACTTTACTTTCATTTTGTACTATTGGTTTTAGGTAGTATATTTATGTTTATTGCTAATCATTATTCTATATTTGGGTTCACAGCAAATTGGGCTATTTGGGTGATTACATTTTGGGCTTTCCTCTTTATTTTACATTTTATAAAAGTGTACATTACCGATCGTTTTATGAATAAAAATTGGGAAAGAGATCAAATTGATAAACTTGTTGCTAAACAACAACAAAAAATCGAACAATTGCAAAACCAAGTAGAAGAGAATTCTACTAAATAAGAACAACACTACATGATTATTTTGATTGCGGCTGTTGCCGAAAACAATGCTCTTGGCAAAAACAACGACTTACTTTGGCATTTACCCAAAGATTTTAAACGATTTAAGGAAATTACCTCAGGACATCATATCATAATGGGCAGAAAAACTTTTGAAAGCTTCCCCAAACCTTTACCAAACAGAACTCACGTGATTATTACTCGACAAAAAGACTATGTTCACGAAGGTTGCATTGTGGTTCAAGATTTAGAAAGCGCCATTGCTGTTTGCCCAAAAAACGAAGATATATTTGTTATTGGCGGAGGCGAAATTTACTCACAATCGATTCATTTAGCAGATCAACTTGACATTACAAGGGTACATCATTCGTTTGAAGCTGATGTCTATTTCCCAGAAATTAATTCCAAAATTTGGGAATCAACTTCAGAGATTTTTAATCACAAAGATGAAAAACATCTTTATGATTATACTTTTCAAACCTTTGTTAGAAAAACATAAAAATCCTTATTTCAACCCAAAATTTCAGTTTACCATTTATTATCCGAAAATCTAGTTTACCTTTGTCACAAATTTTAGAAAATGTCAAAAAACATAACACCTTATAAAGATTCGACTTTAAGCAAAAAAGAGCAAGTAGCCACCATGTTTGATACTATTTCGGGCAATTATGACAATCTTAATCGGGTTATTTCTTTTGGAATTGATGTGAAATGGCGCAAAAAAGTTTTGCAAATTGTAGCCAAAAACAATCCAAAAACCATTTTGGATATTGCAACAGGAACGGGAGATTTAGCTATATTGATGGCACAAACAAAGGCTGAGAAAATAATTGGTTTGGATATTTCTCAAGGAATGCTTGAAGTGGGAAAGACAAAAATTCAAGACAAAAATTTGTCTAATCGAATTGAGATGGTTTTGGCCGATTCAGAAAACATGCCATTCGAAGACAATTATTTCGATGCCATAACAGTTGCTTTTGGGGTACGAAATTTCGAGAATTTAGAAAAAGGCTTGACTGAAATTTTAAGAGTTTTGAAACCAAATGGAACATTCGTCATCCTCGAAACTTCGGTTCCAGAAAAAACACCTTACAAACAAGGCTATACTTTTTATAGTAAAAACATACTTCCAATCATTGGGAAATTATTTTCAAAAGACAATGTGGCCTACGGATATTTATCAGAATCGGCGGCAGCTTTTCCTTATGGAGAGGCTCTGAACAATATTTTGAAAAAAATTGGGTTTATAGATGTAGTTGCTTTGCCTCAAACTTTTGGCGTGGCTACCATTTATTCAGCTTCCAAAAAATAATATGAAAAAAATAGTTGTTTTAATTTTATTAGCCCTTTCAACACAAGGTTTTGCACAGAATAAACTCTTTGGCAAAGATCCTATTATAAATCTAGAAAATTTTCAAAAGCAAAAATTGTATTTTGGATTCTATTTGGGTTTTAATTCCTATGATTTCAAAGTAGATTACAAAACAGTAAGTGAAGATATTCAAGTGAAAAAAAATACAGGTTTCAATGTGGGACTTGTTGCTGATTTGCGACTTCAAGAATATATTAATTTGCGTTTTGAACCCGGTTTATATTACACCAAAAGAGATTTGGGCTACCCAAGCAGTTATTTTGAATCAACTCCAACCTATTCTGATAGGTTGCGAGAGGTTAATAGTACTTACATTCATTTTCCATTGTTACTTAAATTTTCTTCGCTCAGAACAGGAAATGTTAGGCCTTATTTATTGGGCGGACTTTCGGCAACATTAAATTTGTCTAGCAATGCAAAATCTATAGACGACAATTACGAACAGATTTTTAGAGTAAAATCTTGGACTACAAACTATGAATTGGGCTTTGGAATTGATATTTTTTCGGAATATTTTATTTTTTCACCTTCCATCAGAGGTGTTTTTGGACTAAACGATGAACTAATTCGTGACAAAAATCCAGATAGTCCTTGGACTGGCAATATTGAGTCTTTAAAAAGTAGAGCCGTTTTTATTAATTTTACTTTTCACTAATGAGAAGTGGCCAGTATTTAGCGATCAGAAATCGCGAGACAATCAATTGTTTAGTCATACTTTAAAAACCAAATTCAATTACCCGACCACTAAACTAAATTACTGAACACCGATTACTGACAAAACTGATTACTAAAAATTATCCTCGTCGAAACTCGCTCAAAACAATTGCTGTCGCTGTTGCCACATTCAAACTTTCTGTTTTTTGAAGTGTTCCAAATCGAGGAATGGTAAGTCTATTTTGTATTAATTTTTCTAAAGTAGGCGAAATTCCATTGGCTTCATTGCCCATAATGATAATTCCTTCTTGAGGCAGGTTTTCTTTATAAATATTTTTCCCATCCATAAAAGTTCCGAAAACAGGTAATTTTGTCTGAACAATAAAGGATTCTAAATCAATATAATTGACATTAACTCTTGCAATAGACCCCATTGTAGCCTGAACTACTTTTGGATTGTAAATATCGACCGTTTCTTTTGAACAAATGAGTTGACCAATACCAAACCAGTCACACAAACGCAAAATGGTTCCTAAATTTCCTGGATCACGAACCGAATCTAGTGCAAGAATTAATCCTGAATCGATGATTTTTTTTTCGGATGGAATTTTAAATACTGCCAAACAAGTATTAGCTGTAGCCAATGCCGTAATTTTTTTCAATTCGCTATCGTCAATCAATACTTTTTTATCATTCGAAACTTCCTGAAAATCGTTTTGAGTGGTGTACAAATGAACCAATTCAAACTTTGATTCTAGCAATTCATGAATTACTTTTATCCCTTCGGCAAAAAACAATTGAGAAGCTATTCGCTGTTTTTTTTGTTGTAAACTTGTAATTAGCTTGATTTGGTTTTTACTAAGCATAAAATAATGTACTTTTGAATTAAATATTTCCCAACACTTGAAAAATATTAGCACAAAAATAGCAACATTTATTGTAATTGGAATAATAATCTCGGCATGTGATGCTGAGAAGCGCGTTCCTAAAGGCAAACAGCACCTTACTAAAAATGAAATTGTCGTAAATGACAAATCAACAACAAGCGAAGACATTACTAATCAATTGTACCAAAAACCAAATTCCACTTTTCTGGGGTATCATCTGCGATTGAATTTGTTTAATCTTGCCAAACCCAATCCTGATTCTGCTTTTCAAGCGAAGTTTACTAATAATCCAAAGAAATACGAACGAATGTCAAAATGGTTATCGGCCAAACAAGTCGATCGATTGGGACAATCTTTTTGGTATCATGGTTTTCATAATTTTTTAAAAGAAACTGGCGAACCACCAGTAATTGTTGACACAGCAAGAACTCAAAAATCTATTGCAAGAGTAAAATATTATTATTTTAACAAAGGTTTTTTTGATGTAAAAGCTGCCTACAAATTAGACAGTTTAAGTGAGAAAAAAGCAAAAATAAAATACACCATTACTACTGGAAATCCTTTTTTAATTGACACTGTATCGACCTCTATTCAAACTCCGGTTTTGGATTCATTGTATCAAACAAAAATTTCCAACTCTTTTATAAAGACTGGCAAACAATACAATACCGAAGATTTCACCAACGAAAAAGAACGCATTAGTACACACCTCAGAAATAATGGAGTCTATAATTTTCAGCCGAATTATGTGACGTTTGATTTAGATACGTTGAACAACAACAAAAAAGTAAATGTCAATTTGATCATTAAGGATTATTCTTATCAAGACAAAGACACAACAAGAACAGAACCGTTCAAAATGTACAAAATAAGCGATGTAAACATTTATACCGATTATTCTGCTACCAATAATAGCGCTGTATTTGCCGATAGCACCACCTATAATAATTTCAATTTGTACAGTCACTCTAAATTGAAATACAAACCCAAGGCAATTACCGATGCTGTTTTTATTACCAAAGGAAGTTTATTTGCCGATTTTAGAACCGTTTTGACAACACGATACCTTAACAATCTGAAAATTTTTAATTATCCAACCATCTTGTATGAAGTAGATAAAAGAGATACCACAGCCCAATCGCTTATTGCAAAAGTGTATTTATCCCCTCGAAAAAAATACAGTTTACAAACAACATTAGATGTGACGCATTCGAACATTCAAGACATTGGAATTGCGGGAAGCATTTCTGAAACCATTCGAAATGTGTTTAATGGAGCCGAAACACTAGAACTTTCTGCACGCGGAAACATTGGTTCTTCCAAAGATTTGGCCAATCCTCAAAGCAAGTTTTTTAATGTGTCTGAATATGGAATTGACGCTAAATTAAATTTCCCTCGAATTTGGTTTCCTTTTGCCACCGAAAAAATTATTCCTAAAAGTATGATTCCCTCGACTTTAGTATCTATAGGTTTATCCAATCAAAAAAACATTGGTTTAGACAAACAAAATGTTACAGGAATGCTCGCTTATAATTGGAACCCTAAAAAGAATAATACCGCTCGATTCGATATTTTCAATGTTCAATATGTACGAAATTTAAATCCTGAAAATTATTATAATGTTTATGAGTCTTCCTATAATGAATTAAACAACCTTGCAAAAACATACAATTATACTGAACATGTTGACATTGATGGAAATTTATTAATAGAAGAAGGTACAGATGGATTTACAGATCAAGTTTTAACTAAAGCAATTACCGTTTCAGATACAGATTACGAAACTGTGAGCAGTATTGATGAACGAAAAACACGACTAACTGAAGATGACTTTATTTTATCTACCAGTTATTCGTTTTCAAAAACCACAAAATCCGATCTAAAAGACAATACTTTCTATCAATTCAGAACCAAAATCGAATCGGCTGGATCGGTTTTGTCATTGATTTCAACTGCTGCCAATTTACCAAAAAATATAAATGGCAATTATGAAATTTTCAACTTAGAATATTCAGAATATATAAAAACAGAATTCGATTATATTAAATATTGGGATTTCTCTAAAGAAAAAGTTCTGGCCGTTAGAAGCTTTTTTGGGATAGCAATTCCGTACGGAAATTCAAAAAACATTCCGTTTTCAAGAAGTTATTTTGCAGGAGGATCTAATGATAACAGAGCTTGGGAATCCTATCGTTTAGGACCAGGAAGTACAGGTGCTATAAATGACTACAATGAGGCTAATATGAAAATCGCTTTGAGCGCCGAATTTAGATTTAAAATATTAGGAAGTGTCAAAGGAGCCATTTTTGCAGATGCTGGCAACATTTGGAACGTACTTGACAACATTACCGATAAAAGAGCCACGTTCGATGGAATTCAAGATCTAAAAGAACTAGCACTCGGAACAGGATTTGGACTCCGATATGACTTGAATTTTTTTGTAGTTCGATTTGATTTAGGATTTAAAACCTTCAATCCTGCTAATGAAATGGGAAAACGATGGTTTTACGATTACGATTTCGCACATTCTGTCTTTAATTTTGGTATAAATTATCCATTCTAATGCTAATTAATTCTTATTTTTGCAAACGTAAAAACAACAACAATATAAAAACAACTTAAACAATTTACAATGGCACATAATATAAAACCAGGCGTAGCCACAGGAGATCAGGTACAAGAAATTTTTAACTATGCAAAAGAAAAAGGTTTTGCATTACCGGCGGTAAACGTTACTGGTTCAAACACAATAAACGGAGTTTTAGAAACAGCAGCAAAATTAAACGCACCCGTTATTATTCAATTTTCGAATGGAGGAGCGCAATTTAACGCTGGAAAAGGACTTTCAAATGCTGGAGAAAAAGCTGCAATCGCTGGAGCAATCGCTGGAGCAAAACACATACATACATTAGCCGAAGCATACGGAGCAACTGTAATTTTACACACAGACCACTGCGCCAAAAAACTATTACCTTGGATTGACGGATTATTAGATGCTTCTGAAGCACATTTTGCAGCAACAGGAAAATCTTTATTTTCGTCACATATGATTGACTTATCTGAAGAACCTATCGAAGAAAATATCGAAATCTGTAAAGGATATTTGTCTAGAATGAGCAAAATGGGAATGACATTAGAAATCGAATTGGGAATCACTGGTGGTGAAGAAGATGGGGTTGATAATTCAGATGTTGACAGTTCAAAATTATACACTCAACCTTCGGAAGTATCTTATGCATATGAAGAATTATCAAAAGTGAGCCCAAGATTTACAATTGCGGCTTCTTTTGGAAACGTTCACGGTGTTTACAAACCAGGAAACGTAAAATTAACTCCAAAAATCTTGAAAAACTCTCAAGATTACGTTCAAGAAAAATTCAAAACTGGACCAAATCCTGTTGATTTCGTTTTCCACGGTGGATCAGGTTCTACTCTTGAAGAAATTAGAGAAGGAATTAGCTATGGAGTTATCAAAATGAATATTGATACAGACTTACAATTTGCTCTAACAGAAGGAATTCGTGACTTTATGGTTAACAATATCGATTATTTGAAAACTCAAATCGGAAACCCAACTGGTGCCGACGCTCCTAACAAAAAATATTACGATCCAAGAAAATGGTTGCGTGAAGGAGAAGTTACATTCAATGCAAGATTGGAACAAGCTTTTGCTGATTTGAATAACGTAAATACATTGTAAATTTTAAATTTCAAATTACGAATTATGAATTGGGAGTTAAACCCATAATTCATAATTCGTAATTCATAATTACAAAACTATGGCTTGGTTTAAAAGAACAGAAAAAGGAATCACTACTGCTACCGAAGACAAAATGGACATTCCAAAAGGGCTTTGGTACAAATCGCCTACAGGAAAAATAATTGATGCCGAAGAATTAGCTCGCAATCTATATGTAAGTCCAGAAGATGGTTTTCACGTAAGAATTGGAAGTAAAGAATATTTCGAAATATTATTTGACAATAATGAGTTCAAGGAATTGGATGCCAAAATGACATCAAAAGACACCTTGCATTTTGTAGATACCAAAAAATATTCGGACAGACTAAAAGACACGATTTCTAAAACCAAATTGAATGATGCAGTTCGAACAGCTGTTGGAAAATCAAAAGGAAAAGATTTAGTGGTTTGTTGCATGGATTTTGCTTTTATTGGTGGTTCAGTTGGAGGAGTTGTGGGAGAAAAAATTGTTCGTGGAATAGATTATTCTATCAAAAACAACATTCCATTTGTAATGATTTCAAAATCAGGTGGTGCCAGAATGATGGAAGCCGCTTTTTCGTTGATGCAATTAGCAAAAACATCGGCCAAATTAGCCCAATTAGCCGATGCAAAAATCCCTTACATCTCTTTGTGTACCGACCCAACAACTGGAGGGACAACAGCTTCTTATGCGATGCTTGGTGATATCAACATTTCAGAACCAGGAGCATTAATAGGCTTTGCCGGACCAAGAGTTGTAAAAGACACCACTGGTAAAGATTTGCCAGAAGGTTTTCAAACTGCCGAATTTGTTATGGAACATGGATTTCTGGATTTTATTACACCAAGAAAAGAATTGAAAGATTCTATCAATTTGTATATCGATTTGATACAGAATATTGATATTAGATAGTTTTATACAAACACACAAATACCAAAAAACACAAAGTGATTGCTTTGTGTTTTTTTATATCTTTAATTCAAATTTTGGAAGATGAAAAAAGTAATTGTTTTGATAATGATTAGTTTGTTTTTTGGGTGTAATAAAAAGAATGGAGATGTGACAAAGAGTAATGTACTTCAAAAACCTTATATCATTTCTCAAGAGGATAGGAAATTTAGAGAGAAGATTAAAAAAAATAACATTGCTTACATAATTATCCCAAATGGAGTTTCTGTAGAAAGTAATTTAATAATTGACGAAAATTCAAATATATATTATTATCAAAAAAACAGAATCGCTGATATAATATGCAATTATGGCATGCAAAACGACACCATACCTGAATACCTAGATTTACAACCTAAGGACTTAATAAAAATACCTAAAGATTATATTGAAAATTTTATTGATGAAAATGTAATGAACAAAGAAAAAAGAAGACGAATTTTAATTATGGCATCACAAACCGACACCATTAAAGACCAAAAATTTTTATCCTTTTTACACAATACAAAAGTTCCGACTTATGTAATAAGAAGAACAACACAAGAAGAAGACACGGTTCTTAGCTACAAGAAAAAGAATGCTTTTTACTACTCAGATGAAATTAAGTGGGACAAATCAAGAATAAAATTTCCTAAATAAGTAAAGCCTGCAAACACTCAACTAAAAACTAAAAACCATAAACTTTCTTCTACATTCCCGTTCTAATCGCCTCTACAGGATCAAGTTTTGAAGCCGAAATTGCTGGAAGAATTCCTGAAATTAAACCAATTATGGCAGCAAGCCCAGTTCCTAAAAGAATATTACCAAGGCCTAAAACAAATTCGAACTCTAATGCTTTTGTCAAAATCATAGAAATAATCCAAACCAATAACAATCCAATAATACCTCCAATAACCGAAAGAATAATGGCTTCAAACAAAAATTGAAACAAAATAAAACGGTTTTTGGCACCAAGCGATTTTTGAATTCCGATAAGATTGGTTCTTTCTTTTACAGAAACAAACATTATATTGGCAATACCAAAACCGCCCACAAGCAAGGAAAATCCGCTAATAATCCAACCCACAACATTCATTTGAGAAATAATTCCGTCAATAAAATCAGTGAATCCAGAAAATACATTAATGAAAAAATTGTCGATTTCTCCCGCTTTAACACCACGAAAGGCTCTTAGTTTTTGAGAGATTTCAGCTTTATAAGCGTCCATATCAACTCCTTTTTCAGGTTTAAAAATAATTACATTCACTAATCCTTTATTATTATCCCCAAATTGTTGACGAACAAAATTTACAGGGATAAAAGCAGAACTATCATCATTGCCAAACATCCCTGAGCCTTGTTTTTTCAAAACTCCAATAACCGTAAAACGTTGTCCATACATTCTGATTTTTTTTCCAATAGGTTCAGAATCTTCAAACAAAGACTTCGCAATTTCATTTCCAATTACCACTACTGGGGCTGCAGAATTGGCCTCAGACTCGGTATAAAATCTTCCCTCATCGAATTCCAGCCCTTGTATGTCAATAAACTCGTGCGAAACTGGCACAACATTTACAGATGTTACCGTATTCGAACCGTATTTTAAAGATTCGCTTTTGGTAAATATTTGGTAGCCCATTTGATCTGTGTTGGTCATTGCTCCTTTCAAATAGAGATATTCATCGTATTTTACATTCGGAAATTGTTCTCTTTTCCACTGTGGAATTTCAGAAGGACCAAAGGACATTTTCATCAAATAAATAGTATTTTTATCTAATGAACTCAAATCTTTAGTTATTTTTCTATCTAAGGAATCAACCGCAGCAAGTACTGCAATAATCGAAAAAATCCCGATTGTAACACCGAGCAACGACAATAGAGTGCGCAGTTTATTGTTTCGCAAAGCATTCATTGCAAAGCGGAAACTCTCAGATAATAGACGAAAATAAACTAGCATAAAACGGGGTTTTGTGTTATTGTAAAATTCCAAAAATATTCTTCATAATCCTAATGAAAAATCAATAACTCATTGGTAGCTTTTTTTAAAATATTGTTACAGAAATAGATTTGAATTTTATCATCAAAAAAACTACTTTTGCACCACAAAATTTTAACTACACGATGAGCACAACAAAAACAATTCAATCAGCATTAATTTCGGTCTTTTCAAAAGACGGTCTAGAACCAATTATTAAAAAATTACACGAGCAAAATGTAACTTTTTATTCCACTGGAGGAACCGAAGAATTTATCAAAAACCTAGGTATTCCGGTTGTTCCTGTAGAAGATGTAACATCATATCCATCCATTCTTGGTGGAAGAGTTAAAACTTTACATCCAAAAGTTTTTGGTGGAATCTTAAACCGTCAAGACAACGAAAGCGATGTGCAACAAATGAAGGAATACGACATTCCTCAAATTGATTTGGTAATTGTTGACTTATATCCTTTTGAAAAAACGGTTGCTTCTGGAGCTAGTGAAAGCGATATTATCGAAAAAATTGATATTGGTGGTATTTCATTGATTCGTGCTGCGGCCAAAAATTTTAAAGACACCGTAATTATTCCATCGGTTGCTGAATATCCTTTGCTTTTGGATTTGATTAGTACTCAAAATGGAGCTACAACATTAGAAGACAGAAAAATGTTTGCTACCAAAGCATTCCACGTTTCTTCTCATTATGACACAGCTATTTTCAACTATTTCAATACTGACGAAACTATTTTCAAAACGAGCATTGCCGATGGTCAAGTTTTGAGATATGGCGAAAATCCACACCAAAAAGGATTTTTCTTTGGTGATTTCGATGCCATGTTCCAAAAAGTTCACGGAAAAGAATTGTCATACAATAATTTATTAGATGTTGATGCAGCCGTAAATTTGATTAACGAATTCAAAAACGATGGCCCAACTTTCGCCATTTTAAAACACAATAACGCTTGCGGATTGGCAACAAGATCAACTATTGCCGAAGCCTATAATGTAGCTTTAGCTTGCGATCCAACTTCTGCTTTTGGAGGAGTTTTGATTGCCAATACCAAAATTGATATAGCCGCTGCAACCGAAATCAACAAATTATTTTGTGAAGTAGTCATTGCCCCAAGTTATGATGAGGCAGCGATTTCGATTTTGCAAGAAAAGAAAAACAGAATTATCTTAATACAAAACGAAGTAGAATTGCCACAAAAACAAGTGCGCACTTGCCTAAACGGAGTTTTAGTTCAAGAAAGAAACAACATTACCGATACTAAAGCAGACTTAAAAACCGTTACCATAACTGCACCAACTACGCAAGAAGTAGAAGATTTGATTTTTGCGTCTAAAGTTTGCAAAAACACCAAATCGAATACGATTGTTTTTGCCAAAAACGGCACCTTAATTTCATCAGGAACGGGACAAACCTCAAGAGTGGATGCCTTAATGCAAGCTGTTGACAAAGCCAAAGCTTTTGGTTTTAGCTTAGAAGGTGCTTCGATGGCCAGTGATGCATTCTTTCCATTTCCAGATTGTGTACAATTGGCAAAAGAAGCTGGAATAACAGCTGTAATTCAACCAGGAGGTTCTATAAAAGACCAATTGAGTATTGATTATTGCAATGAAAATAAAGTTGCAATGGTATTTACAGGAACACGTCATTTTAAACATTAATTTGTTTAGCTTTGTACATTATTTTTTTATAAATTTTATACCCTTATAAACTTATGGGATTTTTTGATTTCATGACCGAGGATATTGCGATAGACCTTGGTACCGCAAACACTTTAATCATTCACAATGATAAAGTTGTAATTGACAGCCCTTCGATTGTTGCTCGTGATAGAGTTTCAGGAAAAATCATTGCTGTTGGTAAAGAAGCCAACATGATGCAAGGGAAAACCCATGAAAACATTAAAACGATAAGACCATTGAAAGATGGTGTAATTGCAGATTTTGATGCTTCAGAAAAAATGATAAGCATGCTTATAAAAAGCATCCCTGCTTTGAAAAAAAGAATGTTTACTCCTGCTTTAAGAATGGTAGTTTGTATTCCTTCTGGAATTACTGAGGTAGAAATGAGAGCGGTAAAAGAATCCTGTGAAAGAGTAAATGGTAAAGAAGTTTATTTGATACACGAACCAATGGCAGCAGCTATCGGTATTGGCATTGACATTATGCAACCTAAAGGAAACATGATTGTCGATATCGGAGGTGGAACTACCGAAATTGCTGTAATCGCTTTGGGCGGAATTGTTTGCGACAAATCGGTTAAAATTGCTGGTGACGTTTTCACCAATGACATTGTATATTACATGCGTACCCAACACAACCTTTTTGTTGGAGAAAGTACTGCTGAAAAAATAAAAATTCAAGTGGGAGCCGCTATCGAAGATTTAGAAACGCCTCCAGAAGATATGTCAGTTCAAGGTAGAGATTTATTGACTGGAAAACCAAAACAAGTATCAGTTTCATACAGAGAAATTGCCAAAGCATTAGACAAATCAATTCAACGAGTAGAAGATGCTGTTATGGAAACTTTGTCTCAAACCCCACCTGAATTGGCAGCAGATATTTACAACACTGGAATTTATCTTGCTGGTGGAGGATCGATGTTGAGAGGTCTTGACAAAAGAATTTCACAAAAAACAGATTTACCTGTATATATCGCTGAAGACCCTTTAAGAGCTGTGGTTCGCGGTACAGGAATGGCACTTAAAAATCTTAGTAGATTCAAAAGTGTTCTAATCAAATAAAAAATGTTTAGTTAGGGGTGACGAGTTTCAATTTTCAACATACATTATACAGCTAAAAAATGCAGCAAATATTTAATTTTATTTATAAAAACAGTAATAGATTGCTGTTTTTGCTGCTTTTGGGCATTTCGCTATTTCTTTCTATTCAATCCCATTCTTATCACCGAAGTAAGATTATAAGTTCGGCCAATTTTTTGAGCGGAGGAGTTTATGAAAGAATCAATAATGTTAATGAATATTTGAATTTAAAAACTCAAAACGATGCGCTTGCTCAAGAAAATGCTCAGTTAAGGAGCATGCTTTTTCATACCAAAGACACCACTGCAGCTCCTAAATTAGACTCTATAAAAGGCATAAAACCCTCAGATATCATAGTTTCAAAGGTGATTCACAATTCATTTAGTTCACAAGAAAACTACCTTACTTTAAACTCTGGTAGCCTTCAAGGAGTGAAACAAGATATGGGAGTAATTAATAGTTTGGGAATTGTTGGAATAATTGACAATACTTCTAAGAATTATTCTACGGTAATAAGTATTTTAAATAACAAATCTCGAATAAACGCTAAGCTGAAAAAGTCAAATCATTTTGGTTCTTTGACTTGGAATGGAAAAAGCACAGGTTTTGTTCAATTGACAGATGTTCCAAGATTAGCCTCTATTAGAAAAGGTGATACCATTGTAACAGGTGGACAATCAGTTATATTTCCTGAAAACATTAATATTGGAACCATTGATAGAATAAAAATAGATGATCAAACTCATTATTACACCATTGAGGTGAAATTATTTAATGATATGACCAATTTAGGTCATGTGTATATTATCAAGAATGAAAATCGAGAAGAAATTATCAATTTAGAAAAAAAGGAAGAAAAAGATGAATAGTGTTTTATTCGTAAATATTTTTCGTTTTATAATACTGCTAACAGTTCAAATTATTATTTTCAATAATATGAACTTTTGGGGCTTTATTAGTCCATATCCTTATATTCTATTTATTATATTATATCCTGTAAACGGCAATAAATCTGGACTTTTAGCAGCAAGTTTTCTTCTAGGGTTGATGATGGATTTATTCAGTAATTCGGGAGGATTTAACACCGCAGCTTGTGTCATTTTGGCCTATTACAGACCGTATCTTTTTAAGTTTTCGTTCGGATTAAGCTATGAATACCAAACTATTAAGCTAAATGATGTTCTAACACCCGAAAGATTTTCTTTTCTATTATTATCCGTATTAATTCATCATTTAATTCTCTTTACTCTAGAAGCGTTTAAATTTACTTTACTATTAGATATTTTATTACGAACAGTACTAAGCACAATCTTTACATTATTAATTTGTATCATTATAATCTATCTTACAAAGCCAAATAGACGATGAGAAAAGTATTGCTCCCTTCAATGATTATTATTGCAGCGTCTTTACTGGTATTACGCCTTTTCTATTTGCAAGTTATCAATGATTCCTTTAAATTAAAATCAGACAACAATGCTATCAAAATACAATATGACTATCCCGAAAGAGGTTATATTTATGATAGAAACGGCAAATTACTAGTAGCCAACCAGCCGTCTTATGACATTATGGTCATTCCAAGAGATATAAAAAATTTAGATACCTTAGAATTTTGCCAATTATTAGCTATTTCAAAAGAAGATTTTTTAGAAAAAATTGCTAAAGCAAAAGTATATAGTCCTCGATTGCCGTCTGTTTTTTTAGCACAACTGAACAAAAGTGAATTTGCAGCTTTTCAAGAAAAAATTAGAAAATTTGAAGGATTCTATTTTCAAAAACGATCTCTTCGAGATTATCAAGTTAATTTTGGAGCTAATATTTTTGGTTTTATTACACAGGTTAGCGAAAATTTAATAGCAAAAAATCCATACTACAATAGCGGTGATTTAATTGGAAAACAAGGGGTTGAAGAAAGCTATGAAGAAGTTTTACGCGGAATTAAAGGGGTGAAATACATTCAAAAGGACAAATACAATCGCGAAATTGGTTCGTTCAAAGAAGGAAAATATGACACAATAGCCGTTCAAGGAGAAGACATCAACCTAACCATTGATATGGAACTTCAAAAGTATGGCGAGGAATTAATGATAAACAAGAGAGGTGGAATTGTGGCTATTGAGCCCAAAACTGGCGAAATATTAGCTTTAGTTACAGCTCCTAATTATGACCCAGCAATCTTAGTAGGTCGTCAACGATCTAAAAACTATACGATGTTGTATCGTGATTCTATCGCAAATCCACTTTTTGATAGAGGATTACTGGCACAATACCCTCCTGGCTCACCATTTAAAATATTGACAGGACTTGTTGGTCTTCAAGAAAATGTGATTGACACCCACTCTACATTTATGTGCAACCACGGTTTTGCTTATGCTCCAGGACGATTTCAAAGATGCCATTGTGGTGGTGGTGCGAGAGATCTTAATGTTGGCATCTATAAATCTTGTAACGCTTATTTTTCTAATGTGTATTTACGAACCATTGGCAAATACAAAAGCACCCCTTATGCAGTTGATGTTTGGAGTAATCATGTCAAAAGTTTTGGCCTCGGACAATTTATGGGCTATGATTTGCCAACAGGAAAAAAAGGCAAAATACCCAATTCAAAAACATATAAAAGAATATATCCTGGTTGGGGATATAGTGGAAAAACCATCATATCCAATGCCATTGGACAAGGAGAAGTTTTGTTGACTCCAATTCAATTGGCCAATATGATGTCGGCCGTTGCTAACGAAGGATATTATTATACACCTCATATCATCAAGAAAATTGAAGGTGAAAAAATTGATAAAAAATACACCACTAAACACGTTACAACCATTGACAAAAGCCATTTCAAACCTATGATTCAAGGTTTGTTTGATGTATATAATTTTGGTACAGCAGCTGGTTTACGGGTAGAAGGAATTGACATTTGCGGAAAAACAGGAACTGCCGAGAATTTTGCAAAAATAAATGGCAAAAGAACTCAGCTAGAAGATCACTCCATTTTTGTTGCTTTTGCTCCGAAAGACAATCCGAAAATTGCAATAGCCATATTGGTAGAAAATGGAGGATTTGGTTCCGTAATTGCAGGACCAATTGCCAGTTTAATGATTGAAAAATACCTTAAAGGAAAAATCACAAGAACCGATTTAGAAAAAAGAACATTAGAAAGAAGTTTGCAAGATCGATATGCCAAGTTGGGTGGACTTTCGGAAGTGGTAAAAAAAGAAATGAGAAAAAAGGATTCTATCTTAAAAAGCAAAATTGTTGTCCCAAAAGTAAAAATAGATACTACTAAAAAAACAAATTAATAAAATGAAAAACCAAAGTTTAACCAATAATATCGACTGGATTTGCATTGCTATTTATATAGTTTTGGTTATCTTGGGTTGGTTGAACATCTACTCTTCCTCCTTATCCTCTATGGAAGGAACCGCCGAAAAACAGTTTATTTTTATCATATTAACTATTCCATTAATTTTTATTATTCTATATGCTGATGGAAAATTCTATGAAAAATATGCTAGTATCATTTATGGAATCTCACTATTTTCACTTCTAGGTTTATTTGCTTTTGGAAAAACCATAGCCGGACAACGTTGCTGGTACGGTTTTGGAAGTTTCACAATTCAACCCTCAGAGTTTGCTAAAGCGGCAACAGCGCTAGCTTTAGCAAAATATTTAAGCGATTCACAAATTAATTTGAAAGATGTAAATCGACAAATTCAGGCCTTAGCAATCGTATTTCTACCTGTAATGCTCATTTTACCTCAACCCGATCCAGGAAGCGCATTAATTTATAGTATCTTTTTTATCGTTTTATTTCGCGAAGGCTTACCTGCTTGGTATTTATTGACAGGTTTTTGCTCTATTCTTCTATTTGTATTAACGCTCATTTTAGAACCCCAATATGTAATTCTTTTGGCATTATTAGTCATAGTAATTATCTATTTTAAATCCAGATTAGGAGATAGAAACATTGTATTTAGCAGCATCCTTTTTGTTTTAATTTCTGGATTTGTCTTATCAGTAAATTATGTGTTTACCCATGTATTCAAGCAACATCATCGAGATCGTTTCAATATTTTACTAGGGAAATCGGTCGATATGAAAGGTATTGGATACAATACAAACCAATCAGAAATTGCCGTAGGTTCGGGTGGTTGGATTGGAAAAGGGTTTCTTGAAGGAACACAAACAAAAGGTGGATTTGTACCCGAACAACATACGGATTACATTTTCACAACGGTTGGAGAAGAATGGGGATTTATAGGTTCATTAATCGTAGTCGGTTTATTTGTTGGTTTATTTCTTAGAATAATTTACCTAGCCGAAAGACAAAAAACAAAATTTAGTCGTGTTTATGGCTATTGCGTAGCAGCTATTTTATTCACACATTTTTTTGTAAACATAGCCATGGTATTGGGTATTTTTCCAACTATTGGAGTGCCATTACCTTTCTTTTCGTATGGAGGTTCCGGACTTTGGGGTTTCACCATTTTGCTTTTTATTTTTATAAAAATGGATGCCAATAAGGTGAATGAGTGGTAGGGTTTAAAATCTTGTTTATATAGTCCTCTTCGGCTAGTTTTTGGATTAACTTGGTGGGTTCGGAAGGCAAATTTGGGCTATCCAAACAAGGACTATTTTAGATCTCCGAGCGATTGGGGATAACAATACAAAAAAGAGATGATGTCAACAAAACTTATTAAATACAGTAGTTTAGCGTGTTTGTTTTTAATGATAAATTGCTCTAATATAAAATTAAAACAGAATAGATTGGTTGGACATTGGACTGGAAAGATTCCTGAGACTTCGGCAGAATTATATTTTAATAAAGATGGTAGTGGCTCAATATTTTACTCAAATTTTAAAAGTACATTTTACTTTAAGTACATCATAAAGCATGACTCGATTTTATCTTTAGGTCGAGGAATTTCAAAATCTGAACATTATTTCAAAATTAATGGTGCAGAATTGCAATTAAGGCCCATAAAATCCGGTGAAGAAACAACAGACATAATAAATGAATTTACATTCTCGAAAGTGCTTTCTAACGGCGCAAGCAATAAGTAACACCGGGAGAGTTTGTTTAAAAACCCCCACTTGTCCGAGCATTATTAAGTTCATTTTTGATTGTGGGTACGAGCTTGAAGCTCGCACTAGCCTTTAATTTACTAATGCTCGGACTAGCTGGGGGAACGAGTGGTAGGGTTTAAAATCTTGTTATATCTCCCTCTTCGGCTAGTTTATGGATTAATTTTGTAGCCACAGATTGCAAATCTGCACTATCCAAACAAGGACTATTTTAGATGTCTGAGCAATCGGGTTGGAATAAAAGTTTTAATATTTTCTATGAAAAAATTTTTTTTAATACTAACTTATGCTTTTGTAGGAATCCTATGTGTAGTTTTTATATATGAAATATTATTCAAAAACTTAATTTGGGCTTTTAGTCAATTATTTTTTGATGGTAATAATGGACAAGGAGTAGTTTTATTTATAATAGTTATTTACACGTTATTAGTTATATACTATTTAGTTAAATGGTTCAAAAAGAGGTAAACTACGTCTCGTCCCCCACAAAGTTAAGCAAACAAAACAAGTCAAAAAGCCACGTTAGTAAAAAGGATGTGGCTTTTGTTTTTTAAAGAATTAAAAACTCCAAGCCTTATAATCGCTATTTTTCTCCAACCTATTTTCGGTTTTATCGTCTAGTTTTGGAAAGAAATCTATTCCTGTCATTTTTTCGATACTGTCAACAGAAACTACAAATTCATATAAGGGTTTGTCACTTTTTGCATTTGGAACCAAAAAAGCAATCATTTTGTATTGTCCGTTAGAATTGTCCAACAAAATTTTATAAAAATAATTGGGAACCAAAACTTGTTCTTGACCAATGGTTTTTAAATTAGGCTGCAAAACTCCCGCCGTAATTACATAAACACCATCATATTTAGTAGCCCAATAGCGTACTTTTTGTTCTAATCTGTTCCAAACTCCACCGTTGAAATCACGAATTTGAGGCGATATATTCGAAGTGAAAAAAGTATCGTTATAAGCATTAATAGCAAATTCCATATCTCCAGCAGGGCATAGATGGCCTTTATCATATCCTGATTTTTTATAATTTCGCCAATCGGCTGAACCTGTTTTTACTTTTGGGTCTTCGATAAAATAAGGTCGCTCAAAATTACTATTTTTCACATACGCTTTTTTCAACTCATACGCTACCCATTCGGCCTGTTCGTATTTTTCATTATAAGACAAAGTAAAATAATTGTGTTTTATGATTTGATTTGTCGTTGATGTTGGCAAATAATCAAACGGATATTTTTGACTTTTACTAGCCGTTGTTTCGGGGCTTTTATAAAAACCGAAAGCTGAAAAAATTCCAAAAACGAATACTACTAAACTACAAAAACGAACAATGCCCCAAAAACTCATATTCTTTTTTTGGAGCATTGATACACTAAACGAATTTAATTTTATCATTTAAATTCTTATGATTTTACTAATTTTTTATTTTTAGCCGTTTCTGAAATTTCTTTTTTAACTACTGGTTTTGATTGCAAATCATCCAAGATATTCAAGGCCTCTTCTACATAAATATCTTTTGATAAACTTTCGTGCCATCTTTCTCTCTTTTCTTTAAGAGAAACATCTGTTTTCATCGCTTCGGCCTCTTTTGGTAAAGAAGTAAACTTCAAATTGTAATTATAATCTGCAATTGATTTGAATTTTTTATTAGTATCCTCAATTAATTTTTGATTCTTTTTAAAGTTTTCTAATTTCAAACTATAATTATTTTCTTTGCTTCTTTCATCAATCCATTTAGCGTTTTCTTCAATCAATTTGAACTGTGGATTCTGAGCAATTCTGTTTTTACTATCCGCAATTACTTTGCTAAATTTAGAATTATTGGTCCAAACATTGTATTGTGCAGGATCAATTTTATCCCACGGCATTGCGTTATCCACATCGCGTTCACCCATTTTCAAATAGGCATAACGGTCTGGCATAACAACATCACTTGCCACTCCTTCAAGCTGTGTAGAACCTCCATTTATTCTATAAAATTTTTGTGTGGTAGTTTTCAAAGCTCCTAAATCGCCTTTGTCACTACTTCTCACAAACTGATTCAAATCAATTACGTTTTGAACCGTTCCTTTTCCGTAGGTTTGTTTGCTACCAATGATAATTCCTCTCTTATAATCCTGAATAGCTGCTGCCAAAATCTCAGAAGCCGAAGCCGAAAAACTATTCACCATAATTACTAAAGGTCCATCCCATTCTATTTTTTTATCTCTATCAAACAAAACTTCTTTTTGTCTTCCAGCCGATTTTATTTGTACAATTGGCCCTTGCTCGATAAATAATCCTGCAATATCAACCACTGTCGAAAGCGACCCTCCTCCATCATCACGAACATCAAGCACAATCCCGTTTACTCCTGCTTTTTTCAAAGATTCAACTTCAGCAGCAACATCTTTCCCTGCATCACGACCATCTTTATTTTCAAAATCAATATAAAATTTAGGCAAATAAATAACACCGTATTTCACCCCATTTCTTTCTACAACACTCGATTTAGCATAGGTTTCTTCAATTTCGACAATATCTCTAATAATTGATATTGTTTTTATCGAACCATCTACTTTCTTTACAGTCAAACGAACTTCAGAACCTTTTGGGCCTTTTATTTTTTTGACAACATCATCCAAACGCATTCCAACGATATCTACTGGCTCGCTTTTTCCTTGGGCAACTTTCATAATAACATCACCTGCTTCTAATAGTTTCCCTCTCCAAGCTGGTCCACCAGAGATAAGTTCAGTGATTTCGGTAAAATCATTTTTCTTTTGAAGACGAGCTCCAATTCCTTCAAATTTTCCACTAATGCTAACATCAAATCTTTCTTTCTCCTCAGCTGGAAAATAATTTGTGTGTGGGTCAAACCTAGCAGTTATCGAATTTATATAAACCGAAAACCAATCGTCACGGGTTAAATCCTTCATAAAACCAAAATATTCATCTAAAGATTTCAATGAACTTTCACGAGTGATTTTCTCTAATTCTTCGAATGTTTTTGGCTTACCATCAGATGCATTATCTTTTTCTGTATTGACTGTATTGTCAATAAATTCATTGTGATTTAAGTCAGAATCTTTTTTTTCTTCGTTAACAATTCCTTTTTCTTTGTTTTCCTGAATTTTCAAACGATCAGTCAATGAAGAAAGTGTTGATAACTTGAGTTGCTTACGCCATTTTTCTTTCAATTCTTGTGAATTTTTGGCATAAGGTGATTTTTCATAATCTGTATTAAAAGTTTCGTCTATAGAATAATCGAAAGGAGTGCTTAAAATACCTTTGTATAACTCTTTGCCTTCATCCATTCTTTTCATCAAACGAGTATAGGTAAGATTGAAGAACGTTAATTCTTTGTTCAACAATTGGTCATCCAAAAGGGTTTCATATTTAGAAAACTCATCGATATCCGATTGCAAGAAAAACCTTTTGGAAGGATCCAAAGCTTCAATATAATCTTTGTAAATTCCTTTTGAAAAAGCATCATCAATTTTGGCTGGATTATAATGACCTTTTTCAATTACAAAAGTCAATAATTCCAACAACATTTTGTCTTTTTCTGGATCTGCACTTTTTTCAGAATTAATCTTAAATGCAAATAAAGTCGCCGAAAGTAGGACTACGGCTATAAGGATTTTATAATTTCTTTTCATAAAGTTAATAATTGTATCCATAAAATATTTAAAAACCAAATTACGGTAAAAACTGTGCCAACAAAAGCAAAACCTTCTATAAATTTTTGTTAAAGATATAAAATTGTTTATTTTTTTTGGGTTTAACTTTCAAACTAGATTAATTTTGTTTCTTTGTTTACAAAAAACACCCTGCTTTTTATTTAAATTTTAGAGCTAATACATAATAAACCTTCATTGTGAATCAAGACAAACCTTTAATTTTAGTTACTAATGACGATGGTATTTCGGCACCTGGAATCCGAACATTGATTGACGTAATGTCCAAGATTGGAACTGTTGTTGTTGTTGCGCCCGACAGCCCACAAAGCGCCACAGGGCATTCCATTACCATCAACGACACTTTGTACATCAACAAAATATCAAAAGAAAATGCTCCAATTTTAGAATATAGTTGCTCGGGAACTCCCGTAGATTGTGTAAAATTGGCCGTTAACGAAGTTCTGAAAAGAAAACCAGATTTATGCGTTTCTGGCATCAATCACGGCTCGAATTCTTCGATAAACGTAATTTATTCTGGAACAATGAGTGCCGCAGTCGAAGCAGGAATTGAAGGAATTCCAGCAATAGGTTTCTCTTTATTAGATTACGATTGGAATGCTGATTTTGAGCAAATAAAAACATTCATACACACTATTACTTTGGAAGTTTTAGAAAAAGGACTACCCGAAAATGTTGTTTTGAACGTCAATTTTCCAAAATTAAAGGAGAAAGAAATTAAAGGAATAAAAATTTGCCGTCAGGCCAAAGCGCTTTGGATCGAAAAATTTGACAAGCGCAAAACACCTCAAGGCAAAGATTATTATTGGCTAACCGGTGAATTTGTCAATCAAGACAAAGGCGAAGATACCGATGAATGGGCTCTTGCAAATGGATACATTTCAATAGTTCCCGTTCAATTTGATTTGACAGCTCATCACGCTATTCAACAACTTAATACTTGGAAATGGAATGAATAAAACTGATATTTTAATAGGTTTTGCAATTGGAATTTTAGCTTCTATATTAGGTAGTTTTCTTTTTATCACATTTTTTACCCACTTTGACTTTTTAGCTGGAATCCAAAGTTTAAAATCAGAAGGAAAATTAGGTAAATTAATCACTTTAGGATCCATTCTTGATTTGGCCGCTTTTGGCATTTTACTAAAACTCAAAAAAGACCTTATGGCTCGTGGAGTGGTTTTGGCTGTAATTTGCATTGCGATTTTAACGATATTTGCATAAACTTCTACAAAAAATGAAATACTACATAATAGCAGGAGAAGCTTCGGGAGATTTGCACGGTGCCAATTTGATGAAAGCTTTGTACAAAGAAGACCCAAACGCCAATATTCGGTTTTGGGGTGGCGATTTGATGCAAAATGTAGGTGGCACTTTGGTCAAACATTATCGCGATTTGGCTTTTATGGGTTTTGTTGAAGTGCTTTTTCATTTAAGAACTATTTTGAATAACATCAAAATTTGTAAAAAAGACATTGTCGATTTTCAACCCGATGTACTTATTTTTATTGATTATCCAGGTTTTAATTTGCGAATTGCCAAATGGGCTAAACCTCTTGGCATCAAAACGCATTATTATATTTCGCCTCAAATTTGGGCTTGGAAAGAAAGCCGAATTACTGAAATCAAACGCGATGTCGATAAAATGTTTGTGATTCTGCCTTTCGAAAAAGATTTCTATGAAAAGAAACACCATTTTCCAGTAGAATTTGTTGGTCATCCATTGATTGATGCCATTCATAATCATCCAACGATAGATTCCGCTATTTTTAGAAAAGAAAATCAACTAAACGAAAAACCGATTATTGCCATTTTGCCAGGCAGTCGCAAACAGGAAATTACCAAAATGCTTTCGGTGATGCTGAGTGTAGTCAATGATTTTCCGGATTATCAATTTGTAATTGCAGGCGCGCCCAGTCAGGAGTTTTCTTTTTACAAAGATTTTATTACACAAGAAAATATCAAATTTGTTTCGAATAAAACCTATGATTTATTAAGCAATGCCACGGCAGCATTGGTTACTTCGGGAACCGCAACGCTGGAAACAGCTCTTTTTAAAATACCCGAAGTGGTTTGCTATAAAGGCAGTTGGATTTCCTATCAAATTGCCAAACGCATTATTACTCTAAAATACATTTCGCTAGTCAACCTGATTATGGACGAAGAAGTGGTTACCGAATTGATTCAAGACGATTGCAACTCAAAACGCATTCGTGAAGAATTGAAAAAAATTACAGAACCTAATTATCGCCAAAACCTTTTGGAAAAATATGAACTATTAGAACTAAAATTGGGTGGCATTGGCGCTAGCGAAAAAACCGCAAAATTGATTGTTGCCGATTTAAAATAATTTGTTTTAAAATTTAAACAAAGTTATTTCTGATTAAAAATTACGTACTTTTATCAATATGAAAGTATTACAATTCCCTTTAGCGAGAATTACAATAGGTTTTTTGGCTGGAATTCTTGCTGCTTCTTATTTTCAACCCAATCCAATAGCTGTTTTTACAGCACTTTTTATTGGCTTTTGCGCTTTTGGAATTTTATTTTTCATTTCTAAAACCAAAATTATAAATCCACTATTTTTTGGATTCACGGCCTATATTATGGCCTTTGGAATTGGAGCTACAACCCAAATCATCCATACTAATTCCTTCCAGAAAAGCAATTATATTCACAGCAAAGCCGTTTTCGAAAAACCACATTCGGTGTCGATTACTATTCGAGAAAAACTGCGAAGTTCTATTTACAACGACCGCTATATTGTGATTGTGAATCAAATTGACAATGCAACAAATACTGGGAGACTTTTGTTAAATATTCGAAAAGACAGTTTGAATCGTCCATTCGAGATTGGCTCTCATTTGCAAATTACTGGAAATCTCTACAAAAGTGGTCCTGCCAAAAATCCAAACCAATTTGATTATGGCAAATATCTTGAAGGCAAAAAAATCTATGCTCAAATGTATGCCGATGTTTCAGATATTAAAATAGGTTCAATAATCAAAAAAGATATTTGGTATTATACCTCAAAATTACGGTCAAAAATTATCAAGAACCTAGAGAAAAACAACTTCAATAAAGCCGAACTCCATGTTGCTATTGCCTTGATTTTAGGACAACAACAGGACATTTCGCCTGATATTATCAAGGATTATCAATATGCCGGTGCGGTACATATTCTGTCGGTTTCGGGCTTGCATATTGGATTTATTTTGCTTTTTGTAACTTTTATTTTAAAGCCTTTTCCCAATACTAAACGAGGTTCTTTCATCAAATTAATTATTATTCTGGCTTCGCTTGCCTCTTTTGGTGTGATTGCTGGTTTGGCTCCATCCGTCTTGCGCTCGGTGACTATGTTTTCGTTTGTTACTATTGGAATGTATCTCAAACGAAGCACCAATATTTTCCACACTTTGTTGGTTTCTATGTTGCTAATTTTGCTTTTTGAACCTTCATTTTTGTTTGATGTGGGTTTCCAATTGAGTTATATTGCCTTGTTTTTTATACTTTGGTTGCAACCAATATTAACAAAACTTTGGACTCCAAAATATAAAATCAGCAAATACTTTTGGGAAATTCTAACGGTTTCGTTTGCGGCACAAATTGGTACTTTACCGTTGAGTATTTATTATTTTCATCAATTTCCAGGTTTGTTTTTTATAACTAATTTGGTCATTATTCCGTTTTTGACTGTGATAATGGCTTTGGGAGTTTTGGTAATGGTTTTGGCAGCGGCTGATTGGCTTCCGATGTTTTTGTCTAAATCTTTGGAATGGAGTATTTGGTTTATGGATAAAATCATCAATACTATCGCATCTTTAGAACAGTTCATTTTTAAAGAAATTCCATTCAATTGGCAATTGTTATTGAGTTGTTATCTTTTAATCATTACCACAATAATTTGGTTCAAAAAACCGAATTTCAATAGATTGGTTTTGGCATTGATAGCCGTAATTATTTTCCAAGTTTCCTATTTTGGAAACCATTGGATGATTCAAAACCAAAAAGAATTGGTGGTTTTCAACTCGAAGAAAAATACACTGATTGCAGAACGAAATGGAGAAAATGTGATCTTATATTCTAATGACAGTCTGATGAAAAGGGCCTCAAAAAACACAACAGTTTCCACTTATTTGATGGGGAATTTTAGTCATTTAACGAATACGAAGAGAGTACAAAACCTACTCTATTTTAATGGAAATAAAATTCTGATTGTGGATAGTTTAGGAGTTTATCCAAAAGACATTCATCCTGATATTGTGGTAATGACCCAATCACCAAAAATAAATATGGAACGTTTTCTACAAACTATAAAACCCAAAATAGTAATTGCCGATGCATCAAATTACAGAACGATTCAAAAACTATGGAAAGCTACTTGCTTGAAAGCAAAAATCCCTTTTCACGCAACTGGCGAAAAGGGATTTTATAGAGTTGAATAAAACTATTTTGTTTTCAAAATGCCATCGGCGACTGCCAACCACGCTTTTGGACCACCAGCGACATAACCCGTGCTTCCTATACCTGTAAAAGCTGGAACTTTTTTTGCATTCACTTTTGCAGTAGCAAAATAAATCGTAGGAAATCCTTGAATACCAAATGTTTGCTGCAAAGCATTATTTTGTGCTTTTATCGCATCCGATTGTGGCACAGCTCTAGGAAAATCCAATTCTACTAAAACCACATTTTTCTTTGCCCAAGTTGCAAACTCTGGAGTTTTCAAAACCTCTTTTTGCAAACGAATACACCAACCGCACCAATCGCTACCGGTAAAAAATAGCAACATTGGTTTTTTGGTTTTATTAGATACAGTTATTGCTTTGTTGATATCGGTTTCCCATTTTAGTTCTTGAGCTTGAATGGCAAAAGAGCCAGCAACTAATAGTAATGTTAAAAATATTTTTTTCATTTTCATATAATTTAATTCGTTTTTAGTTTCAAAAATAGTGCCGTTATTTTACTCCGTGCATTAATTTTTTTATGACTGGAGCCATTACAAATGCAAAAAATGCCACCACAACTGAAATAATTGTTAGCATCCAAAAAAAGTAACTCAGCCCGTGTTCATCGGCAATTTTATCGATATTTTCGCCAAACATTCCCGCACCTTTCATACCAATTGCGACGGCAAGATACCAAACGCCAAACATAAATGCAATCATTCTTGCTGGAACTAATTTGCTCACATTGGATAACCCCACTGGCGAAATGCACAATTCGGCCATGGTATGAAAAAGATACACTAATATTAACCAAATCATGCTCACCGAAGCTGTTTTGGCTCCAGGTTCAATTCCGCTGGCTCCAAAAGCGATACAAGCCATCCCAATGGCAAGTAAAACCATTCCGATTCCGTATTTGTTATTTACCGATGGATTGTATTTGCTTTCCCACCATTTCGAAAATAATGGAGCGAGAGAAATGATAAATAAAGAGTTCAAAGTCGAAAACCAGGTTGCAGGAACTTCAGTCAAAGGTTCTGTTACTTTTTCAATTTTCAAAAATGATAAAGTTCCATCTGACAAGGATAAATAGCCCGCACTATAATAATCTTTAACCAACATCCAAATGGCAATGGTCCAAATAATAACAAAACTGCTGCTTAAAATCACAGAAGCCAAGGTGTATGTTTTGAACGTTTGTTTGAACAACAATGTCAACACCCAAGTAATTATGGCTAATGGCAAGATGGTCATCAAGGAGTTTATCACTAAAAAAGTCACACTCCAATTGCCTTCCAAAACACGATTGGTATAATCAGAAGCAAAAATGGTTAAACTATTGGGTGACTGTTCAAAAATGGCCCAAAAGAAAATAGTTAGAAAAGCAAAAAAAGTAACTGCCATTAATTTTTCTCTTGTAATTTGAGAATAATGAGTAAATCTGTAAACAAGCAGTCCTATAAATAAAATTAAGGCTGTTAGAATGGCAATCTCGTTTCCGTTTTCGCCTAGAAAAGCGAAAACATCTATTTTACCACCAGAAATTTTTGAAACTGGAGCGTTCAAAATCCATAGCAATCCTAAAGTGGCCATAATAGCAATTAATCCCAATTGAATTGGCGTGAAGGGATTTCTTTTGTCGTTATCGGCCGCTTGTACTTTTGCTTTACTTTCCGCACTAGGTTTTAAACCAATGTTTCCAAAGATGTTTTGGGATAACCAAAATTGCAACATCCCGAAGAACATAAAAATTCCAGCCAAACCAAAACCGTAACTCCAGCCTACTTTTTCGCCCAAATAACCGCAAAGCAATATTCCGAAGAAAGCACCAGCATTGACACCCATATAAAACAAGGTATAAGCCCCATCTTTTTTCTCTGGACGGTCTTTGTACATTTCAGAAATGATGGAAGTCATATTGGGTTTGAAAAATCCGTTACCAAAAACCAGTAAAACCAATCCAAGATAAATAGAAAATTCGGTTTCTATTGCCATCGAGGCATGTCCTAAAGTCATCAAACAAGCTCCAACGACTACAGCCCAACGAAAACCAATAATTTTATCGGCAAAATAACCGCCTAACATTGTGGACAAATAAACCAATCCCACATAAGATCCAAAAAGTGAGGATGCTGTCTCTCTAGTCCATCCCCAACCGCCGTCCATAACTGAAGCTGTCAAGAATAAAATAAGTAAAGAACGCATTCCATAGAAAGAAAATCGTTCCCACATTTCAGTAAAAAACAAAATAAACAATCCTGAAGGATGCCCTAAAACGGGATTCTTGAAAAATTGATCGGTGGTGTTTTGAGTCATATAATAGTATTAAAAAACAAACCTACAGAAATCTCTTGTAGGTTTGAAAAAAGAATAAAAAAATTAACGAATGCCGTGCATCATTTTTTTTAAGAAAGGTGTCAATGAAAATAAAATTACAGCTGCGAGTCCCGTTAAAATAACAAATACCATAAAAAATTCAAATAAATTATGGATTTCAAAACCTGCAAAAATTGGGTTATGATCACTAATTTGATTGGCTGCCAATAATTTTAATTGTTCTGCCGTTGGAACAACAGTTTTATCTAAAACACCCTGCAAATCGATTCCTAGTTCTTTGGCTTTGATGAATTTATCACCAGTAGCTGGCATAATAGAACCTAAAGTTCCTGCCAACGCATATCCAGAAGCATTAGACAAAAAGAAAACACCGTATAACAATGACGAGAAACGTTTTGGCGATAATTTTCCAACCAATGACAAACCGATTGGAGACAAACACAACTCTGCAGCAGTTTGAATTAAATACAAAAGAATCAACCATTTGATAGCCAAAAGTCCATTATTTCCTAAATCTTTTACGTTGTGAGCGATGATAAAGTAACTCAAAGCAATCAAAGCCAAACCAAAAGCTTGTTTCATAGGCGAAATAGGCTCTCTGTCTTTGCTTCTCAAATAATCCCAAAGCATACTAAACGGAATAGCAAAAGCAACTACAAACAATCCGTTGAAAATTTGAACCATAGATGGTGGCATATTCCAACCAAAGAAGTTTCTATCGGTTTGATTATCGGCTATAAAAGTTAAAGAAGAACCTGCTTGTTCGAATGCTGCCCAAAAGAAAATGATAAAGAAAGCAACGATATAGATTACAAATATTCTATCTCTTTCTACTTTGGTTAATGAAGTGTCAGAAACAATTAATCCAGCTAATGTTAAACCGCTCGAATAAATTAAGGTATAAATTAAATTTTGATCAAAAACAAAGTGAATAATTGCACCTAATGCCAAAAATACAACCCCAGCAATAATTAACGCTGTTTGAGAAAAAACGGCTTTTTGAGATTCGCCTTCTTCAAAATCAGAAGCCTCATTTTTGGATGGCAATCCACCAAGAGGTCTTCCTTCGGGTGTAACAACGTATTTGTTTTTCAACATATAAAATATAGCAGTTCCAATTAACATTGCTACTGATGCTGCCAAAAATCCCCATTTGAAAGCATGAATGTCACGGATTCCGGCATTGTCTTTAACATCTCCAACAATTGGACAAATCAACTGCCCTAAAAAAGCACCTAAATTAATCCCCATGTAGAAAATGGTGAACGCAGTATCCAACTTACTTTTCTCCTGTTTTGGATACAAACTTCCCACCATACTGGAAATATTTGGTTTGAAAAAACCATTTCCAAAAATAATAATCCCTAAAGCTGACCACATTAAGGTATTGGCAAGACTTAAATTTGTTCCGAAAATACTAGCGCTAGCAAACAATAAAAATTGCCCAATAGCCATCATCAATCCACCCAATAAAATACAATTTCTGTTTCCAAAAAAACGATCGGCAACAAAACCTCCCAACATTGGTGTTAAATAACACAATCCAAGGAACCCACCATAAATCAAAGAAGCATCTTCCTCCTTCATCATCAAAGAATTTACTAAGAACAATGTCAAGATTGCTCGCATTCCATAGAAATTGAAACGTTCCCACATTTCTGTTCCAAATAATACCCAAAGTCCTTTTGGATGTCCTGTTTTTACCGCTGCTTCACTCATATTATTTATTTTGGTTAAGGTTTTTATTATAAATTATTTTTGATAAAATTAGTCATTTTATTGAACAATTGAATTCTTGTTTTTCCACCGTAAATTCCGTGGTTTTTATCGGGATATATTTGGGAATCAAATTGCTTATTGGCTTGAATTAAAGCTTCCATCATTTGCATCGAATTTTGTACATGAACATTATCATCACCCGATCCGTGAATCAACAAATACTTGCCTTTTAGTTTTTCTACAAAATTTATGGGTGAATTATTATCATATCCACTAGGATTTTCCTGCGGTGTTTGCATATATCTTTCAGTATAAACACTGTCATAAAAACGCCAATTAGTTACTGGAGCCACTGCAATTGCCATCTTGAAAACGTCATTCCCTTTCAGAATACAGTTGCTAGACATAAAACCACCATACGACCAACCCCAAATTCCTATTCGAGATTTATCGACATAAGGATAATTTCCAATTACTTTAGCGGCATCAATTTGATCTTCGACTTCGTATTTTCCTAATTCTTTATAAGTCACTTTTTTAAAGGCAGCTCCTTTATAACCCGTTCCTCGACCATCAACACAAGCTACAATATAGCCTTGTTGTGCGAGCATTGCAAACCAATAATCGTCATAGCTCCCCCACTCATTATTTACTTGCTGTGAACCTGGTCCAGAATATTGATACATAAAAACGGGATATTTTTTAGAAGAATCAAAATCTTTTGGTTTCATTATCCAAGCATTTAATTCATTGCCCTTTTCCGTTTTTAGAACAAAAAATTCTTTTTGCGGCAAATTGTACTCTTTTAATTTTGCCACCAAAGCTTCGTTGTTTTCTATTACTTGAAGTTGTTTTCCAGTTTTAGATTCGTTCAATGAATAAATAGTTGGCTGTGAAGCGGTCGAAAAAGTATTAATAAAATATTGGAAATTTGGACTAAAAGTAGCAGCATTAGTCCCTATTGTTTGTGATAAACGGGTTTTGTTTTTTCCATCCAAACCCATTCTAAAAACAGCTCTATTGATAGAACCCTCTTCAGTTGATTGATAAAAAACCGATTGGGTTTTCTCATCAAAACCATAATATTCGGTCACTTCCCAATTGCCTTTGGTAATCTGATTGATTAATTTTCCTGATTTATCATACCAATAAATGTGATTGAAACCATCTAGTTCAGAAGTCCAAATGAAACTGTTGTCGTTCAGGAAAGTCAAATTATCTTTATCAACAAAATCAATATACGACTTATCTTTTTCGTTCAAGACCAGTTTTGTTGCGGCAGTTGTTCCATCTACAAACAACAAGTCTAGATTATCCTGATGGCGATTTAATATTTTTGCCGACAAAACATTGGCATCATTTGTCCATTCAATTCTTGGAATATAAAAATCAGAATAGGTGCTTAAATCAACTTTTTTTGTGGTTTTGGAATCAACATTATATAAATACAAAGAAACCAATGAGTTCTTTTCGCCTGCTTTTGGGTATTTGAAAGTTTCAATTTTTGGATACAAATCTTTAGAAAAAATCGACATTGAAAATTCTGGAACTTGGCTTTCATCAAAACGGATATAGGCTATTTTTTTGCTGTCTTTGCTCCAATCGAAAGCTCTTACAAACGCAAATTCTTCTTCATAAACCCAATCCGTAATACCATTTATTATGGCATTTTTCTTTCCATCTGTAGTAATTTGGGAATTTGTTTTTGAAGCTATGTCAAAAATATAAATATTATTTTCTTTGACATAGCCTATTTTTTTTCCATCTGGCGAAAAAGTAGGCTCTTGAACTTGTTCAAGAATTTTATTCAATTCTTTCGTTTCGAGATTGTACAGAAAATAATCGGCAGTAAAAGAATGACGGTAAATTCGATTGGTGTTATTGGCAATCAACAGCTGTTTTTCGTCTGAACTAAACATATAACTATCAATTCCGTCGGATAATTTGGGTTGATTTTTGGTATCAATAAGCGTATTTACTTTTTTTAAAGTAGCAAAATCAAATACATCAATTTGCAAACTTCGACTGGATTGGTCATAATTTAAAACTGTATATTGATTGGTATTTTTCATCGACTGCAATTCATCCATCTGTTTGGCTTGAAATTGCCCGGTATAAATGGCTTCGACGGAGACTTTTTGTTGTGCAAAAACAGAAGTTAACAGCAACAAAAACAGCAGGTTAATCTTATTTGAAATCATTAATTATTTATTAATTTAAAAGTCCCCAATTTTAATGAAAATTTTACAATTATTTCACGTTTCGACTGTTAAATGTTAAAAAAATATACGATTTAACCTTTTTTGAGTACAAATCGAATCTGAATAAAACTACTAAAACCGTATCTTTGCACTCTATCATCCCATAATCAATTGAGAATGAATAACGCAGTTGCTGGATTTTCTAAATTATCCAAAGAAGAAAAAATAAATTGGATTGCCAAAGAATACTTTTCTAGTCCGCAAGAAGCTCTTGGAATTCTAAAAAAATATTGGAATTCGGACGAAAAATTACAAAAACTACACGATGAATTTATCGAAAATACGATAAGCAATTTCTATATTCCGCTTGGTGTTGCTCCCAATTTTTTGATTAACGGAAAATGCAACAGCATTCCGATGGCAATTGAGGAAAGTTCGGTGGTAGCGGCAGCCTCAAAAGCTGCTAAATTTTGGTCCACACGTGGTGGTTTTAAAGCAACTGTTCTTGATACCGAAAAAATTGGTCAAGTTCACTTTATTTACAAAGGTAACGAATCGAAATTGGAATCTTTTTTTGCTATAACTAAAGCTAAATTTTTCTCCAACACCCAGAACATTACCAAAAACATGCAAAAACGGGGTGGTGGAATTCTGGATATTGAACTCAAAGTCAAAACACATTTACTACCCAATTACTATCAATTGCACGCTACATTCGACACTAAAGATTCGATGGGCGCCAATTTTATCAATTCGTGTTTAGAGCAATTTGCCAAAACACTCCAAGAAGAAGCGCAACTTTGGGATTTGTTTTCGGAAGAAGAAAAAAACATCGAAGTCGTGATGAGTATTCTTTCTAATTATGTTCCAAATTGCGTTGTTCGTGCCGAGGTTTCATGCCCAATTGAAGACTTGGTCGAAAAACATATAGAAAACCCAAAAGCATTTGCAGAACGATTCATCCGAGCGGTTCAAATTGCCGAAGTAGAGCCTTTTCGAGCCGTAACCCACAACAAAGGAATTATGAACGGAATCGATGCTGTTGTGCTTGCTACAGGCAATGATTTTCGCGCCGTTGAAGCCGGAATTCACGCTTATGCTTCTAGAAACGGAAGTTATTCGAGTTTGTCACACGCCAAAATCGAAAATGATATTTTTACTTTTTGGTTAGAAGTCCCTTTGGCTTTAGGAACCGTTGGCGGCTTGACATCTTTGCATCCTTTAGTAAAATTTTCGTTAGAAATGCTCGAAAATCCATCGGCCGAAGAATTGATGCAGTTTGTGGCGGTGGCGGGTTTGGCACAAAATTTTGCTGCTTTGCGTTCCTTGACCACAACTGGAATTCAAGACGGACATATGAAAATGCACCTGAATAATATTCTGAACCAATTTGAAGCCACAGAAGACGAACGCCATTTGATTCACAAACATTTCAAACATCAAGTAGTTTCACACAGCTCTGTGGTAGAATACATTGAAACCTTAAGGAATTCTGAACAATTTAGACTTTAACCTGCAACACAATCCTATTTAGTTTTTTGAGAGCTAAATGGATTATTTTACCAAATGAAAAAAGAATTTTACAGCAACGGAAAACTATTAATCACTGGAGAATATCTAGTTCTTGACGGTGCCAAAGCTTTTGCTTTACCCACCAAATTTGGGCAAAAACTGATTGTCGAGAAAGGAAAACATCCAGGAATAAAATGGACTAGTTTTGACGCTGACGGTAGTAAATGGCTTGATTTACAACTTTCATTTTATGATATTTTGAAAAAAAATACTGTTGATGAGTCCGATTCGATAAAGAATACTTTAATCGAGATTTTGCATCAAGGTTATTTATTGAACCCAAATTTTATTGAAAATAGTGACGGTTTTTCGATAACGACTCATTTGAGTTTTCCAAGAAATTGGGGTTTGGGCACTTCCTCAACTTTAATCAACAATATTGCGCAATGGATAGGAGTAGATGCCTTTGTTTTGCTTAATAATAGTTTTGGAGGTAGTGGTTATGATATTGCTTGTGCTCAAAATGACAGTCCTATTTTGTATCATTTGAACAATGGGAAACCCGTAATCGAAAAAGTTCAATTTGAGCCTAAGTTTTCTGAAAATTTATATTTTGTTTATCTGGACAAAAAGCAAAGTAGCAAGGCTTCTATTGTTTCTTATTACAACAATAAAAATGAAGGACTAGACCAAAAGATTATCGCAAACAACAAAATAACTTCAGCTGTTTTGAAAGCAAAAACCCTTGTTGAATTTGCAATAGCTCTTGAGGAACACGAAGCTGAAATGAGTACTATTCTAGAAATGCAAACCATAAAAGAATCACTATTCCCAGATTTTGACGGAGTAATAAAAAGTCTTGGTGCTTGGGGTGGCGATTTTGTATTGGTATTATCTGATGAAAATCCTGTAGAATATTTTAACGAAAAAGGATTTAAAACTATTGTTTCTTATAAGGATATGATACTGTAATTATTACCCTTTATTCTTTTTGAAATAAGAATAAAAAAATCCCGTTTAGTCATTTTTAACCAAACGGGATTTATTATTTACAAAAACGTCAATTCTAATAATTGAATTGTTTTCTGTTGTCTTTGATTTCAGCTTTGTCTTTTAAGGCTGGCAATACTCTGTTTAAATCTCCAGCACTTTGAGCTTTCAATTTGGCTACATAAGCAGTATGATCTTTTAAAGCTGGTGCTTTTGCAGTACTACTATTTTTCACTACATAAACTCCTGTATTTCCTTCGATTGGAGCAGAAATTTTACCAGCAGTTAATGCAAATGCATTTCCAACTACTTTTGGTTCTTGACCCACACCACCTGTTAAAACAGGGTTTTCCATGGTAACTGCTGTAGCTTGTTGAACAGAAGTACCAACAGCCTTAGCAATCGCTTCTAATGAAGTTCCTGCCATTTTCGCTTTGATTAATTCTGCTTTTTTCTTGTTTTTTAGGATTGGTTCTACATAAGAACGTACTAAATCTACTGCCATCAATCCTTCTGGATTTACTTTTTTAAGTTTAGCGATTACGTGACCTAAGTTAGCTACTTCAAATCTTTTGATAGCACCAACATCCGTTCCGTCTTCGAAAGCCCATCTAACAATATTTCTTTGGTTACCCAATGGTCCAAATGATTCGTCCATTAATTTTGCAGTTACTGCAGGCGAAACTGTAAGTTTTAATGCTGCAGCTGCTTTTGCAAAATCTTTAGCGTTAGCATCAATTTCAAATTGAGTCGCTTGAGTAAATACTTTATCAGAAGTAGCTTCAGAAGCTTCTACTTTTTGAGCTACAGTTGCTAAACGAACGCCGTCTTGTTTGTCAGTAATTTTAATGATATGATATCCAAAAGGAGTTTCTACTAATCCAACTTTTCCAATAGGATTATTGAAAACAAAATCATTAAATGGTTTTACCATTTGGTTTGGACCAAAAAAACCTAAATCACCACCTTGTTGTGCAGATGAATCATCAGAGGCTGTGAAAGCCAACATCAAGAAGCTATTTGGATTTGCATTTACTTGAGCTAAAACTTCTTCGGCTTTTGCTTTGGCTTGTTCTTTAGTTCTTTTCTCTTTTTGATTTGGAACTTGAGTTCCTTCGTAGCTAATTAGGATGTGACTTGCTTTTGCATTTACCCCAACTTTTCTACCTAAAGATTTAGATAGACAATAGTATTTTCCGAACTTATATGGACCGTATATTTCACCTGGAGCCAAGTTGTATAATTTATCTGCATCAATAGCTGGTAAATCTTTTTTAGCCACATAAGTAGAATCATAAGGCACATCCGAATTTGAGTTTACAAATTCAACCACGTTTGTTGCTGATCTAAATCCTGGCAAAGTATCATTTTTTCCAGTTTTTGTATTATAAACTACACTTCCTGATAACAAACCGTTGATTTTTGCTTTCACTTCAGCTTCATCTTCTGGCGAAGCTTTGTCTTCAATCAAAACGTATTCGATTTCACGAGTTTCATCTGATTTGTATTTTTTCTCATTCTTTTTCATGAAAGCTACAATATCATCATCAGATACTTTTACATCACTATCTTTTATGGTAGAATATAATCCAGCAACGTATGCAAAGTTAACTTTATCAGCTTCCATTTGATATTTCAGTTTTCCTTCACTTTCAGTTGTGTAAGAACCCGCTTTTATCATTGTAGCATACATTTGATATTTTGCGTTAAGCTCAGCATCTTTTTCTCTGTCTTTTACATATTGAGCAATTTCAGGGTTAGTTTTGGTAGCTTCTTTGAATTTATCTTTATCAAAACGCCCTGCTGAATTCAAAAACATTGGGTTTTTTCCAATATTTTGATCTGACTCTAAAATTTGCATGATATGGTCAGCACCTACTCTCAAACCTAATTTATCGAATTCAGAGGTTAACAAAGCGATTGAAACTTCCTGATCCCAAACTCTGTTGGCAGCAGCAGTTGGCGTAACACCTTGTTGGCTTTTTTCGACATTGCTAACTTTAACTCTAAAATCCTCGAATGGAATATCTTTTCCGTTAACACTACCAACTTCATTTGAACTTTTACCAAAGTTACCTTTAGTAAAAACATCCCCTGCAATAAATGCAAATAAACAAAATCCAATAACTACTATCAATAATGCGGAACGTTGTCTAATTTTTTGTAAAACTGCCATTTCTATTTTTATTAATTTTTATATTCAGTTTGCGAAAATACAATTATCTACTTAATAATTACAATAGTCGCTCTATAATTTACAAGAAAAATTGATTTTCAAAAAAAAATCATTCTTTTATTGTCATTTTAACCAATTCTATCTTCTTGTCGGTGGCTTCTTCAATAATAAAATGATAGATTCCAATAGCAATTACATCGCCTTTTTGAGGAATTTCTTTGGTAGAATCTACTATAAAACCGCCCAATGTCCCATAAGAATCGCTTTCGGGAATTGTAAGTTTGTAGGTTTGATTTAAATATTCGACATCCAATCGAGTCGAAAAAACAAAAACGCCTTCTTCAAGTTCTTTTTCGGTCAATTCTTCATCAGAATCATGTTCATCTTCAATTTCTCCAAAAAGTTCTTCGATAATATCTTCAATTGTAATAATGCCTGATGTTCCTCCATATTCGTCAAGTACAACGGCTACGCTTTTCCTTTTTTTTGTGAGCAAATTCATGGCATCTTTAATAAAAATTGTTTCGGGCACAAATTCTACTGGAATTAAAATTGACTTGATATTTTTAGGTTTTTTGAACAAATCAAAAGAATGCACATAACCCACAATATCATCGAGTGAATTTTGAAATACTAACACTTTTGAATAGCCTGTTTCAATAAATAAATCCTTCAATTCAGTTACTGAATCGAATATCTCTGTAGCTACAATTTCGGTTCTGGGAGTCATAATATCTCGAGCTTTGACACCTGAAAAGTCGAGCGCATTTTGAAACATTTGAATTTCAGAATCCATTTCGTCGTCATTTTCAACAGTGCTCATTTGTTCGGTAATATAATTTCCAAGTTCGGCTTTGCTGAAATATAAAGACACTTGATCGCCTTGTGTTTTGAAGAATCGCATTAAAATAAAATCAGAAATCCGGATAAAAAACGACGAGATATAATAAAATAAAAGATAAAAACCATAAGCCGGAATTGCAAAAAACTTAATTAAGGAGTTGGCGTAAATGGGAAAGAAAACATTGGATAAAAACTCGGCTGTCGCCAAAATTAAAATTGTTGAGAAAAGTATTTGCGAAAAAATAGTTAGAAGACCAGAAAAATGAAACCCTAGATTACCAAACCAAACCATCAATAGATTGCTCATAAGAAACCCATAGTTCACCAATGCTATAGTATTGCCAATAAACATGGCAGCAATGAATTTTGAGGGATTTTCGGTAAGTTTTGAAAGGGTTTTTGAAATAAAGTTATCCTGTTTTTTCTCGAGTTCCAGGTATATTTTATTGGAAGAAACAAAAGCGATTTCCATTCCTGAGAAAAAAGCACATAGTATTAAACACAATATGATAATACTAATTTCCATAATCAGGATTTTTTATTTCTGTCTTCCATTTTTTTTGCAAATCTTCTTCTGAAGAAAAACATAAAAACGGCTAATCCTCCAATAAGCAAACTTATTTTAGGTGTTTCATTAGGCAAATTCCATTTGGTAAAAGCGTCATAAAAAAATGCTGCTGCGAGAATAAGGTATAAAAAAGGAGTGTATTTTATGTATTGCATAATGTTACTATTTAATCGTCAGATTCAATTTCGCCCGAAATTTTTTGGGAATTAATCACCTTAAAATCTTTACTAAAATCGATTCCTTTACCTTTTGACGACCCTTTTGGGTCTGTAAATGTAAAGTTATTTTCGGTAAAAAACCATTCGTTCTTTTGATCAAAAAACAATTGATCAGTTTCTAATATTTGACCGTCTTGAGAAGATATTTTCACGTGTCCTCTTAAATCAATAATATTTGTTAATTTATAGGAAGTAGCATAATCAGCCAAAATAATCGTTCTTTTTTTGTTTTTGTCATATAAAGTAACGTCAATTCCTTTAGGAAAATCGGTAAATGGAAAATCGACTGTAGCATATTCCATCATTTTTGGGCTTACCAAAATAGCCGTAATCCGACCTGAATCGGTGTATTTTAAATTTATTTTTTCGGCTTCACCGCTGGGAACAAATTCAGAAAAATTACTTTTTTGCACTTCTTTAAAATTACTTTCACATCCAACAAACAATGCCACAACAACGCCTGTGACAAGCATAAAGATAGATTTTTTTTTAAATGAAGTCATTTACTGAACTTAACAAATTGTGTGAAATAAATTCGAAATAGGAAGTACTTTTCTAGTTGTATTTGCTTTTTACAAACCATTTATCGTTAAGCGAAAATCCTATGTTAAAAATAAAATAATTTTCTTGGACTAAATTATTTGAGGTAGTTCCTTTTTTTCCAAACTCTAAACCAAGGTTCAAATTAGAAAGAGAACCCGTAATAGGAAATCCTAATCCAAGTGTCATACCAACATCATTTATGGAAGTTGAATTGACCATTAATCCTGTTTTTTCAAAAACAAAACCTCCTCTATAAGTAATTCGCTTTGCATAACTCATAAATGGATTTGCATTAGGAGTAAAATACCCTCCAATGCTATATCTTTGATATTTTCCATAAGTTACATTACTTAAAGTGTTGTAGTTATTGTATAACTTACCAACATCTTGAATGGAAACTTCTCCACCTGCAACCCATTTTTTGGCGTTTCCAATACCTAAACCTAACGACCATTTTTGAGGTAATTGCAAATCAGTTTTAGTAATTACCGACTCAAAAGTATCAACAGCTGTTAAATCATAATTCGAGTTATAAGAAACCGTGCCAATAATTCGCTCATTATTGGAAACCAAAGTGCTTTTTGGGGTATAATATAAACTACTGAAAAACTGTAATTTTTCTTTCAATTTATATTGATACATCATTCCAATATTAAAATTCACTCCTGACAATTCATTAACATTCAACTCACGAGTTCCTATTGGAACATATGGTATAAACTCTAAACTATTGGTTTGAATTTTTCCAAAATTATAATACACATTAGCACCTATACTCCAATTAGGCAATATTCTATAACCTGTTCCTAAAAAAACTCTATTTGTTCCGCCCCAACCATTAAAGCGTTTGTTGTTTTGAGAACCATCTGGATAAATATTTTCAATTTTATAACCAACTGAAGAATACGGTATTAATCCAAATCCAGCGCCAAATTTCCCTAAAGGTATTGCAAGAGCTAAATAATCCAAAGTTGTTCTTTGTGTGGTTGCATTAGACGTTCCAGATTTTTGTTTGTTGTAACTGCTACTGCCTCCTATTGTAAAATTAGTCCACTTTATGTTTGCATACCCTGCAGGATTCTGAAAATTAATTCGGGTACTATCAGGAATCATTGATATTCCGCCCATAGTGCGACTTTCGACACTTCCGTTAAACCTTGCTTCACCAATTCCATAAAATGAATAAGGTGATGAAGTACCTTCTTGCGAAAAAGAAACTAAGGACAACAATAAACAAGAACTTATTAAAAATTTTTTAATCATTTTTGATTTTATATTGAAATGTTTGGTTCAAACTTTCGAGAAGGAAATTTGAATTGGCAAATATGGTATTTTTTAATCGTTTAGCCAAAAAATCTGCGTCTCCACCCGTTAAAATTATTATAAATTTTGAATATTGTGCCTTAAAATCGTCTATGAAACCGTCTATTTCATATACCAATCCATTTACAACACCTGAATGCATGGATTCTGAAGTTGATTTACCAATAAAATCTTTAGGATTCTTCAAAGTTAGCAAAGGCAATTTTGCAGTAAAATTATGCATAGATTCATATCTCAATCGCAATCCTGGAGAAATGGCACCGCCAAGATAACGGTTGTTTTCATCTATAAAATCGAAGGTCACACAAGTTCCTGCATCAATCACCAACCGGTTCTGATTAGGATATTGAAGCGTTGCTCCAGCAGCAAGCACCATGCGGTCGATTCCTAAAGTTTGAGGCGTTTCATAACAATTGACAAACGGAAATACATCAGAATGTGAAACAAAATGAATTTTTACAACTTTTTCAAAGCTCAAAAACGCTTGTTTTTCGACATCTGAAACCGAAGCGACGACTAAATAAGTGGTATTTTTAAATTTATTTAAAATATTTTGAATACTTTTTTCAAGGTCTGTTTTTTGAAAAACAAAAGACTCCAAAAGGGTATTACCCTCAAATACAGCAGATTTAATTCTGGTATTTCCAACATCAACAGCTAAAACCATATTTTTAATTTAACGTTACGAAGGTACGAATAGATTTTTTTTAATAATTGTTTTGGATAAATTAAAAATGGTTCTATATTTGCACCCGCATTAGCACGGTACCTTAGCTCAGATGGTAGAGCAATGGACTGAAAATCCATGTGTCCCTGGTTCGATCCCTGGAGGTACCACAAAACCC
>ERZ1034363.65-NODE-65-length-70993-cov-5.076598_pt1 | contig 70993 bp, 64 predicted proteins | sample MGYA00520616_ERZ1034363 | MGnify/ENA primary metagenome ERZ1034363 (study PRJEB33736, sample SAMEA104284506) | Azolla filiculoides | biome: Urban; feature: Water surface; material: Ditch water | place: Netherlands | collected 2015-10-28 | depth 0-0.1 m ...
CGGTCGATTCAACCAGCTCGGTCAGGGAACGCTGTTCTTCAGACATCCTCACCCTCCTCTGTATCGTCAAACGCCTCGGGCACTTCGAACATGGACTGCTCGGGCGCATCGGAAGGCAAGCGGACGTAGATCGGCGCAAAGGCGGCCGTCTGTGTCATTTCCAGTAAATGTTCCTTGCACAACTCGAGCAAGGCAATGAAGTTAACCACGACCATCGGCACGCCACCCGTAACATCGAACAGTTCACCGAATTCGGTGTACCCGTCTTTGTTACGCAGGGTGCGCAGGATGAGCCCCATGTGCTCGCGCACCGACAATTCTTCGCGGGAAATCTTGTGATGGGTATGCAGCTTGGCCTGACGCACTACTGACTGCCAGGCAGCGTGCAAATCGTCGGCCGAGACGTCGGGGTGACGGACAACGGCTTCTTTATCGACCCAGACATTGAGCCACTGGAAGTCGATTTCTGCCTTGGGCATATCATCGATTTCGCGCGCGGCGAGCTTCATCTGTTCGTATTCGATCAGACGGCGCACCAGTTCGGCACGGGGATCTTCGGTCTCTTCTTCGAAATCGGCTTTCGGGCGCGGCAGCAGCATGCGTGATTTGATTTCAATCAGCATGGCGGCCATGACCAGATACTCGGCAGCCAGTTCCAGATTCTCCGAGCGCATGGCTTCGACGTAATCCAGATACTGAACCGTCAGCGACGCCATCGGGATATCGAGGATGTCGACGTTGGCTTTGCGAATCAGATAAAGCAGCAGATCGAGCGGGCCTTCGAAGGCATCCAGCATCACCGACAAGGCGTCGGGTGGGATGTACAGATCCTGCGGCATGTCGACGATCGGCTGACCGTAAAGCATGACGCGCGTTTCACCGTTTTCTACGGTGACCTGAATAGCCTGCTCGTAGGCTACTGGCTCTGGCATACCCGTCTCCGCTGGCGCTTCTGGCGCGTCAGGCGGCAAAGCAGATTCTTCAGGGATCTGGTCTTCAGTCGACATCACTTAACCCGTGAGACCCATGACGGCACGCACACGGGACATAGTCTCATTGGCCAGCACACGGGCACGCTCGGCGCCATCGCGCAGAATGCGATCGATTTTTTCAGGCTCGGCAGCCAGCTCTGCAGCACGAGCACGCATTGGTGCCAGCACTACGTTGATGCCTTCAGCCACCGCGTTCTTGCAATCGATACAACCGATACCTGCCGAGGTACAGCCTTCCATGACCCACTGCTTTTTGGCATCGTCGCTATAGACTTCATGAAGCTGCCAGACCGGGCAATTCTTCGGGTTACCGGCATCGGTACGGCGAATCCGTGCCGGGTCGGTTGGCATGGCTTTAAGTTTCTTGGCCACATCTTCCGGCGCTTCACGCAGGCTGATGGTGTTGTTGTAGGACTTGGACATTTTCTGACCATCCAGCCCGGGCATTTTGGAGGCTTTGGTCAGCAAGGCGGCGGGCTCAACCAGAATGGATTTGCCCGAACCGACTAACCAGCCCCAAAGCGATTCTTTATCCGCCGTGCTTAGCGCATCAGCGCCCACCAGGAAGGCTTCTGCCTGACCCAGCACTTCGCGGTCGCCTTCTTGCTGGTAGCGTTGACGCAACTCTTTATAGGGCTTGGCCGTTGGGCCCAGCTTCTTGAGTGCGGCGATCACTTCCAACTCGAATTCTGGCGTACGGCCATACAGATGGTTAAAGCGACGTGCTACTTCACGCGTCAGCTCGATATGCGGTACCTGATCTTCCCCCACGGGCACATGCTTGGCGTCGTAGACCAGAATGTCAGCCGACTGCAGCAGCGGATAACCCAGGAAGCCATAGGTAGAAAGATCTTTGTGCGAGAGCTTTTCCTGCTGATCCTTATAGGTCGGCACACGCTCCAGCCAGCCCAGCGGCGTCATCATTGATAGCAGCAGATGCAATTCGGCATGCTGCAGCACTTGCGACTGCTGGAAAATAATCGACTTTTCCGGATCCAGACCCGCTGCCAGCCAGTCGATGACCATATCGCGACCGGCCTGGGCAATGCTCTGAGGGGCATCGTAATGCGTGGTGAGTGCGTGCCAATCCGCTACGAAGAACAGGCATTCGTAGTTTTCCTGGAGGCGGACCCAGTTTTCGAGGACGCCATGGTAATGACCAAGATGCAGGCTACCCGTAGGGCGCATGCCGGAAAGAACGCGTTCAGCAGACATCAGAGACTCAGAGAAAGAAAATCGTTGAAATTAGGCTGCCTGCGGCGCGAATCATCGGCAGAACAATGATGCTCAGCAAGCCGGTTGCCAGCAGCAGCAACAGAATGGGCAAGCCATAGGGTTCGCTGCGGCCGTAGGTATGCGCGGCATGCGGTGGCAGAAGGCTGAACAGAACACGACCACCATCCAGCGGCAGAATCGGCACCAGGTTAATGGCCATCAGCATCAGGTTGATTGAAACGCCAATACGCGCCATCTCTTCGAGCGGCACGCTGAAATAATTGTTGGTCGACAGGCCGACTTTAAGCAGCAATGCCCAGCCAAAGGCCATCAGCAGGTTGGATGCAGGTCCGGCTAGCGCTACCCAGCGCATATCGGTGCGCGGATGACGCAAACGGCTGTAATCCACCGGTACTGGCTTGGCCCAGCCAAACAGAATACCGCCGAGTAGCAAGGTAGCCGCTGGCACGATGATGGTGCCGACCAGATCGATATGACGGATCGGGTTAAGACTGATACGCCCCAGTTGATAGGCGGTCGGGTCGCCAAAATAGCGCGCCACATAGCCGTGCGCTGCCTCATGCAGCGTAATGGCAAAAATCATGGGGATGGCAGCGATGGCCAGCAGTGCGATATCAATGTTCATGACGGATCCGTTTAGCCAGCGATTCTAACAGAGCGCCCGCCAATGCAGGCGGCTGTATGTTTATTCCAGACCCAGAGGTGCCAACGGCCCATGACCAACCCGCAAAACGGTGGGTGGCATTTCGCACAGATCAATCATGGTGGTGGGCTCGGTACCACACCACCCGCCTTCGACCACCAGATCCAGCTTTGATTCGAGGCGCTCTTTGATCGACCAGCCGTCACTGAGCGGCTCTTCGTCGCCGGGGAGCGTTAGCGTCGTGGTGAGCAGCGGCTCACCCAGTGCTTCCAGCACTCCCTGCATGATGCGGTTATCGGGGATACGCAGGCCCAGGGTTTTACGTTTGGGGTGAAGAATCCGACGCGGTAGTTCCTTGGTGCCTTCCAGAACAAAGGTATAGGCACCCGGCGTTGCTAGCTTGAGCAAGCGATATTGGCTGTTGTCGACGCGGGCGTACTGGCCGATGTCGGACAGATCACGACACATCAGGGTCATTAGGTGATGATCATCGATGCTGCGGATTTTGCGGATCTTATCGAGGGCAGCGGCATCCCCTAGATGGCACGCCAGTGAATAACAGGAATCTGTAGGCAAGGCGACGACGGCACCATCGCGCAGCATTTGCGCCGTCTGATCCAGCAATCGCTTCTGGGGTGTCTCGGGGTGAATATTAAAGTATTGCGTCACAAACAAATTCCAATTAATTGTTTTTCCATGAGTTCCATACCGGAACAACACCATCCGGCAAGGGCAGACTGCGGCCCAGGTCGACATAACTTTCGTCCGGTCCGTGAAAATCGGAGCCTTGCGAACCCATAAACGCGTAATGGCGTGCCTGACGACCAAAATGGGCGATCTGCTCAGGAGTATGACTGCCGGAAGCGACCTCGATGGCCTCACCGCCAAGATCACGAAATGCTTCAAAAAGCTTTCCCAACTCTTTGTTTGACATACGATATCTGCCGGGATGCGCAATGACTGCGACACCGCCCGCGGCACGAATCCAGCCCAGCGCCTTTTCCAGGCTCGGCCAGGGATGCTCGACATAGCCGGGCTTGCCCGGCGTGAGGTAGCGATCAAAGACCTGCTTCACTTCCCGGCAGGCACCCATCTCGACCAGCGCCCGGGCAAAGTGCGCCCGCGATACCAGTTCGGGGTTGCCAACGTAGGCCATGGTTTTATCCAGAATGCCGTTAAAACCGACTTTTTCCAATTCTGCAGCGATGCGCCCTGCTCTGTTGGCGCGCCCTTCGCGGATTTCATCCAGGCCTTTGACCAAGGTCTGATCCTGAGGGTTTATCTGCAAACCAACGATATGTACCGAGTGATCGTTCCATTCCACAGAGATTTCGGTACCCGGAATCAGTTCGATACCGAGCTTTTGCGCTTCGGCAGCAGCTTCCGGGATGCCGGATAGGCCATCGTGGTCTGTAAGTGCCAGCGATGTGACCCCATTGGCGTGCGCACGCGCCACCACAGCGGCGGGTGGCAACATGCCATCTGAAGCCGTAGAGTGGCAATGTAGGTCGTAACGGGGTTCTTGAGTCATTGTGGCTTTATGTGTCTGAAGGATCAGCATAAAATGCTGCACCGCCCATTTTACTGGAATAAGGCCCTAGCATGAGCTGCTATCAACTGGAAGACCGGATACCGGAAATCGATCCCACCGCATGGGTTGCACCAAACGCCGTGCTGATTGGCAGCATTCAGTGTGCCGAAGAGTCTTCGGTATGGTGGAATGCCGTTTTGCGCGGTGATAACGAGCCCATCGTGATCGGTCCGCGCAGTAACGTGCAGGATGGCTGTGTGTTCCATACCGACCCGGGCGCCCCGCTGATTATCGAAGCTGATGTAACGATTGGCCACAAAGTGATGTTGCACGGCTGCCGTATTGGCCAGGGTAGCCTGATCGGCATTGGCACCACGATCCTCAATCATGCGGTGATCGGCGAGCATTGTCTGGTTGGTGCCGGCACCCTGATTCCGGAACGTAAGGTGTACCCACCCCGCTCTCTGATTATGGGAACGCCAGGGAAAGTCGTCCGTGAACTGACGGATGAAGAAGTGGCCCGTCTGATCAATAGCGCCGCCCGCTACGTACAGAACGTCGCCCGCTACCAGGACCATCTCAAAGCCCTTTGAGACATTCAAGCCTGTTGAAATTACACAATAGCCCCCAAAGTAACTGGCAACCTCTTACAGAAAGCACTCATGCTGCGCGAAACCGACCGTTTTGTACGATTCCACTTTCCCGAACTTTCTATCCGTGGCGCCTGGGTGCACCTGGACGATAGCTATCAGGCGCTATGCACGGGTCGCAACTATCCGGCGGCGGTAAGCCATATGCTGGGCGAGCTAGCCAGTATTACGACACTAATGGCCGGGCAACTCAAACACCCCGGTCGCCTCACCTTCCAGACCCGCGACCCCGGTCCGATCAGTCTTCTGGTGATGGATTGCACCGATAAACTCGGCTTGCGCGGCACGGCGCAATGGCGCCCGGAATATCTGAGCGAGCTGCAGAATCCGAAAGCTCCCTGTCTGAATCGTCAGGATGGTGGCGAAGAAAGCCGTCTGGTCATGACGCTGGACGCCCACCAATTCAGTAATCCCTGGCAAAGCCATGTGCCGCTCGTTGGTCAATCACTGGCCGAGGCGTTTGCGCATTATCTGATGCAGTCCGAACAGCAACCGACCGAACTCTTCCTGGCGGCCAACGGCCAACAGGCCGCTGGCCTCTTCCTGCAGAAAATGCCGGGGGCCGACGAGGCGGATGAAGATGGCTGGAACCGTCTATGCCACCTATTCGGCACGCTGACTGAAGACGAATTACTGAGTCTGGATCCGGGGGCTTTACTGACCCGCCTGTTCCCAGAAGAGCTGATCAGCCTGGCACCAGGCATGCCAGTGCATCACGCTGGCGAGCGCAACTGGGACAAAGTGCGCGATATGTTGCGCAGTCTGGGACAACCCGAAGTGGAATCGATACTCAAAGAACATGGCGCCGTGGTGATTAACGACGATCTGAGCAATCTGGAATACCGCTTCAGCGCTGAAGATATTGCGGCACTGTTTGCACAACCTACAGGCGCCAGTTCATCCACCAGCTCCTCTGCCGGGCAAACCCTACACTAGGACTTTGCCGGGATTCATCAAGCCCTTGGGATCGAGGGCTGCCTTGATCTGGCGCATCAGTGCAATGCTACCTTCGGGCGCATGCTGCGCCAGCCACTCGGGTTTGAGCTGGCCAATGCCGTGTTCGGCCGCAATGGAACCACCCAGGCGATCAACAACGTCGTAAACCACCGCGTTGGCCGCTAGACTCTGCTCGATCAATGCGGCATTGCTAGCCGGATCGGCGAACGAGAGATTGAAATGAAGATTGCCATCGCCAATGTGGCCGAAGGCAACGATGCGCAAACCGGGAAAGCGCTGATCCAGCGCCGCAGAAGCTTCGTCGATAAAACGAGGAATCATGGATATCGCCAGGCCCACATCATGTTTGATGGATAGCCCTTCCCGCTTCTGTGATTCGGCCAGACCTTTACGGATAGCCCAGATCTGCGCCTGCTCGGCGGCCGCCGTAGCAATGTAGCCAGCACTGACACCTGCTGTGGCACATGCCTTTTGCCAGGATGCCAGCAAGGCCTGTAGGAAATCTGCATCATGCGCCGATACTTCGATCATCAAACCCCAGGCCTCAGGCCAGGCGCCTGCGGCTGAGGGCAATACCGCTTCGGGCAGATGCTGGCGCACCAGCGACAATGTCGTTGCGGAGATCAGTTCGGAAGCGGTCTGGGCACCGGCAAAGACGGTTTGAGCCAGCGCATGCCGTTCAACGGCACGCTGCACATCCGGCAGATTCAGCCAGATTAGCGCGCGTGCGGCCGGCAATGGATACAGCTTCATGGTGGCCGCTGTAATCAGACCCAGCGTGCCTTCGGCACCAATAAAGAGCTGCTTGAGATCGTAGCCGGTGTTGTCTTTACGCAAACCGGAGAGCTTGGACCAGATCGTGCCATCGGGCAGCACTACTTCCAGCCCGAGGCATAAGTCCCGGGTCATGCCGTAACGCAGCACCTGCAAGCCACCTGCATTGGTAGCAAGCGTGCCCCCCAGCGTGGTGAGATGCCCCGCCCCGAGCGTAAGTGGGTATAAGCGGTCTACTGATTCTGCAGCAGCCTTTAATTGATCAAGCGTGACACCGGCTTCAGCCGTGATGCTGAAATTAGTGGCATCAATAGCACGGATACCATTGAGCCGTGTCATTGAAACGACAACCGCATGGCCTGCACTATCTGGCGTTGCGCCACCACAGAGCCCGGTATTGCCGCCCTGCGGCACGATAGGCACGCCCGCTGCCATACAGTTGCGAACGACCTGCGCTACCTCTGCGCTGGTTGCGGGCAATACCACCGCCTGAGCTCGCCCTTGATAACGACCCCGCCAATCTTTCAGATACGGCGCCTGCGCTTCAGGCGACGTCAGCACCTGATCGGCACCCAGGCATTGCTGTAATTGCGCGATCAGGGTCATGGTGTGCAGTCTTAGTTCACCGATGCCGACAACAAGGGTTCGGCATAAAGATCGTGCTCATCGGCATCGACGATGCGTACGGCGATACGATCACCCGGTGCGCAATCGGTAAAGCCCATCACCTGGATAACGCCGTCTATATCAGGGGCTTCACGCCAGCTACGGCCAATGGCACCCTCTTCATCGACTTCATCAATGACAATCACTTCTTCGTTACCTATGCGCTGCGCCAACTTCTCTGCGGAGATATCAGCCTGGAACTGCATCAGACGCATACGGCGTGATTCGCGCTCTTCTTCAGGCACTGCCCCTTCCAGTTCATTGGCCGTTGCCCCTTCGACTGGTGAATAGGCGAAAGCACCCACCCGATCCAGCTGCGCCGCTTCCAGGAAGCCCAATAGCTCCTGGAAATCATCTTCGGTTTCACCGGGGAAGCCGGTAATGAAGGTCGAGCGGATCACCAGCTCCGGGCAGATCTCGCGCCAGGCTTTAATACGCTTGAGCACGTTCTCTGACGATGCCGGACGCTTCATGGCTTTAAGAATGCGCTGGCTGGCATGCTGGAATGGAATATCCAGATACGGCAGGATCTTGCCCTGCGCCATCAGTGGAATAATGTCGTCGACGCTCGGATACGGGTACACGTAATGTAAGCGCACCCAGATACCCATCTCGCCCAGCGCTTCACACAATGCCTGTAGCTGCGTTTTAACGGGACGACCTTCCCAGAAACCGGTGCGGTATTTCACATCAACGCCATAGGCGCTAGTGTCTTGCGAAATCACCAGCACTTCCTTCACACCGGCCTTGGCCAGCGTTTCGGCTTCTTTCAGTACATCGCCGATCGGGCGCGATTCGAGATCACCACGCAAGGACGGAATGATGCAGAAGGTACAGCGATGGTTACAGCCTTCCGAAATTTTCAGATAGGCGTAATGCTTGGGTGTGAGGCGCACGCCCTGAGGCGGCACTAGATCGGTGTACGGGTCATGCGGCATCGGCAGATGTTCATGCACGATGGTCATCACTTCATCCAGGGCATGGGGACCGGTCACGGCCAACACATCCGGGTGGGCTGTTTCGACAACGCCTTCGCGTGCGCCAAGGCAACCTGTCACGATCACCTTGCCGTTTTCACGCAGCGCTTCACCAATGGCATCGAGTGATTCTTCCACCGCCGAATCAATAAAGCCGCAGGTGTTCACAACAACAAGGTCTGCGCCAGCGTAATCGCCAACGATGTCATAACCTTCTGCCCGTAGACGGGTCAGAATACCTTCACTATCGGAGGCTGCTTTGGGGCAACCCAGGCTGACCATGCCAACCTTGGGCGTATCTGTTTTCTTTGTCATGGGCGGCATTTTACCAACCCCGCCCCACTAGCGCTTGAATTCTGACTGCCAACCGCCACCCAGCGCACGGAACAGGTCGACACTGGCCTGTAGCTCACTGCCGCGATTGCGCGCGTAAGCCAGGCTGGCTTCATTGGCTACCCGCTGTGCTTCGAGCACCGTGAGGTAATCCACATAGCCACCCTGATAACGCAGAATCGAGATCTGCTGGGCTTTCGTTGCCGATGCCACCTGTACCGAAAGGTGTTCGCCGCTCTCGCGTGTTTGCTGTACGGAGACCATCGAATCACCCACCTCGGCAAAGGCAACGCGGACTGTTTTAACGTAATTGGCTAAGGCTTCCTGTTGTTTACCCTTGGCCGAATCAAGCTGTCCGGTCAACAACCATCCGGTAAACACCGGTTGCATGGCACTTAGTGTAGCCGCCCAAACGGAACCGCCCGCCGACAGGAAGTTGGTCATACCGACACTCTGTGCGCCGTAGAGGCCAGATAATGAAAACGATGGGAAAAAGTTGGCCTTGGCAACACCGATCTGCGCGTTAGCCGAGACCAGCTGTTCTTCTGCCTTGCGCACATCCGGGCGACCCTCTAGCAACTCCGAAGGCAGACCCACCGGGGGCAATGGCGGTATGGGCAACTGTTCCAGACCACCTGCAGGAACTTTAAGATCCAGTTTGCCGGTAAGCACGGCCAGTTGATTCTGTGCAATCGCTCTTTGACGAACCAGTTCTGATTGAACGGCCTGTACGCTCGACAAGGTTGCCTGCGCCTGATTGATATCGAGTGGCGAGACTAACCCACCATCCAGTTTGGCCTGGGCGATGCGCAAGGTGTCACGACGGGTCTGGATCGAGCTGCCAGTGACCTTGATCTGCGCATCAAGCGCACGCAGGTTCATGTAAGCCTTGGCAACGCTGCCTTCCAATACCAGACGTACGCTATCCCGATCGAAGACACTGGCTTTAAGCTGGGCATCTGCCGATTCGACGGTACGTCGCACCTTGCCCCACAGATCAATCTCGTAGGAAAAGCCGACGTTACCCTGATAGTTATTGTCGAGATAATCAATCCCACTGCCACTGGCTGCCGCACCCTGTGAAGAGCGGGTACCACTCCCTGCCAGAGAAAGATTCGGGTACTGCGCTGAGCCAGCTTGCAGCGCCATACCTTGTGCCTGAGCAATTCGGGCAACAGCGATCTGCAGATCGGCGTTATTGGCCAGGGCCAGATCTTCAAGCCGGTTCAGCTCGGGATCATTGAACAGCGTCCACCAATCCTGCTGAATCACTACCGGTTCTTTAACCGGCGAAACCACTGCTGTTGATTGCGGCACATCGGCGTTGTACTGCCCAGGCAGATCCATCTTCGGACGTTCGTAGTCAGGGCCCAGGGTACAGGCTGAAAGCCCGATAACGCACATAGCCCAGAGTGGATAGAGTCGCTTAGTCATGAGCTGGCGCCTCGTCTGCTGTTCCGCCTGTTGATGTGGTTTCTCCGGGGAATAGATCGCGTTTCTGTTTACGTCCCGATAACCACATGAAGAACATCGGAATGAGAATGGTGGCAATAAAAGTCGCAGCCAGCATGCCCCCAAACACCCCCGTTCCCATGGAACGTCGTGCCGCAGAACCGGCACCTGTGGAGATCACCAGCGGAAAGACCCCCAGAATGAACGCCAGTGACGTCATCACAATCGGGCGGAAGCGCAACCGCGCCGCCTGCATGGCCGCATCATAGACACTCATCCCCTCGGCACGTTTCTGGGCAGCAAACTCCACAATCAGAATCGCGTTCTTGGCGGCCAAACCGACCAGCACCACGAGACCGATCTGGAAATAAATATCATTGGGCATCCCGCGCAAGAATACGGCGAGTAAGGCACCGAACAGCGCAAACGGCACGGCGAGAATCACCGCCAGAGGCAATGACCAGCGCTCGTATTGCGCCGCCAGGATCAGGAAGACCATGACAATGCCAAAAATGAAGGCAATGCCGGAGGTGTTACCAGCCCGGATCTGTTGGTATGCCTGACCGGACCAGGCCAGCTCGTACCCCGGCGGCAGCGTCGCCTGGGCAACGTCATTCACAATTTTGATGGCATCACCGGAGCTCACTCCGGGCTGGCCATTACCCAGAATCTTGGCCGAGAGATAGCCGTTAAAGCGCTCTAGCTGCTCAGGGCCCACCAGCGAGGTCGTTTTAATGAGTGCCGATACCGGCACCATGGATCCGTTGTCTGCACGTACGTAGATCTGACCCAGATCATTGGGCCGTGTTCGATACGCGGCATCTGCCTGCATCTGCACCCGGTAAGTACGACCACTCAGGTTGAAGTCGTTAACGTACAGACTACCCATGGTCGCCTGCAAGCTCTGGTAGACATCGGCCACGGCAATCCCCAGCGAGATGGCCTTGGCTTCATCAACCTCCACATAAATCTGTGGCGAGGTTGGCCGGAAAAACGTGTTAATCCCGGTCAGCGCTGGTTGTTGCTTGAGTGCCTCAATCAGACCACCGGATACCTTGGCCAGATCAGTGACCGAAGGATTGTTACGCGCCTGCACGTAGAACTCGAAGCCACCTGCCGAACCGATACCGCGAATGGCCGGCGGGTTGAAAACCAGGGCCATACCATCTCGCAGCGTCATACCCAGGCCGGTAAACATTTTAGCCAGCGAGCCGGCATCAGTCTCTCGAACCGACCAGTCTTTCAGCGGAATGAAGACCGTACCGGCATTGGCGCGCATACCACCACCGACAATGTCATTACCGGCAATCACAAATACTTTATCGACAGCCTGGTTTTTAACCACGGCCTCCTGGAACTTCTGTCCGGATTGCTCCGTACGTTGCAGGCTCGCACCATCGGGCAACATCAGGGCACTGATCAGATAGCCCTGATCTTCCGGCGGCACAAAACCTCCCGGCACCATTCGGAACAAAATCAGGCAACCCACAATGACCGCGCCAAACACCGCCACACCGATACGGCGATGATCAAGCGTTTTGCGGACCATGCCCAGATAACGATCTGTCAGTTTCTGGAAGCCTTCATTAAAGGGTTTGAAGACCTCGGGTGGCTCTTCGTGCTTGCTCCGCAGGAGGACGCCGCACAAGGCCGGTGTGAGCGTTAGCGCCACAAGGCCTGACAAAGCCACGGCAATAGCAACGGTCACAGCGAACTGCTGATAGAGCTTACCGGCAATGCCGCCCAGGAAGGCGACCGGGATAAACACGGCGCTGAGCACGAGCACAATCGCCACGACGGCGCCCGACACTTCTTTCATGGCTTCCACCGCCGCCTGCTTGGGAGGCAAACGCCGCTCATGCATTAATCGTTCTACGTTTTCCAGAACAACGATGGCATCATCGACCACAATACCGATAGCGAGCACCATGGCAAACAGCGTCAGCGTATTGATGGAAAACCCGAAGACCCACAAACCGGCAAAGGTGCCGATCAGAGATACTGGCACAGCCAGCAGTGGAATAAGCGTGGCACGCCAGTTCTGCAGGAAAAGAAAAACCACTATGGCCACCAGAATCATGGCTTCAAAGAGGGTCTTCACCACTTCGCGAATCGACGCATTGACGAAGCGGGTCGTATCAAAGGGGATCACATAATCGACACCATCGGGAAAGCGCTTCTTGAGCTCCTCCAACTTGGCTTTAACACGGTCTGCTGTCTCCAGCGCATTAGCACCGGATTGCAGAAAAATGCCCACGCTGGACACCGGATTTCCCAGGAGTCGCGTGTTGGCGTCATAGTTAGCCGCACCCAGTTCGACACGCGCCACGTCTTTCAGACGTAACGTACCAGCCGGTCCCTGTGAACGGATCACAATATCGCCAAAGGCTTCAGGGGTTGCCAGGCGACCCTTGGCCGTTACGGTATAGGTCAGCTGCTGCCCTTCAATGGCAGGCTCCTGGCCAATTTTGCCGGCCACATTCTGTTTGTTCTGCGCGTTAATGGCGGCGGCAATATCACTGGTCGTAATACCCAGCTGCGCCATTTTGTCAGGGCGCAACCAGATACGCATGGAGTAATCCTTGGCGCCGAAAATCTGTGCATCACCCACTCCGGGCAAGCGCTTCAGCTCATCAAGGATATTGATGAGTACATAGTTCGACAAAAACAGCGCCGAGCGACTGTTATCCGGCGAGGTAATGGTGGATACCAGCAGAATGTCGTTCGAACGTTTCTGAACGGTGACGCCGAACTGACGAACGACATCGGGCAAACGCGGTTCGGCAATCTTGACCCGGTTATTAACGTTCACCGTGGCCATATCAATATTAGTGCCGACCTCAAAGGTTGCCGTGACGGTGAGCGAACCATTCGAGGCAGCGGTCGAGCTGAAATACAGCAGGTTCTCGACACCCGACAGTTGTTCCTCAATGGGTCCGGCTACCGTACGTATCAGGGTTTCGGTCGACGCCCCGGGGTAGTTCGCCGACACAATCACCGTCGGCGGTGCAATTTCCGGGTAATGCGAAATCGGTAGCACACGACCAGCTGCCAGACCGGCCAACACGATCACAATGGAGATCACCGTTGCGAAGATCGGCCGGTGAATAAAGAAACGGGAAAACACGATCAGCGTTCCTTATTTGCCAACAGCGGGTGCATTGGGTGCACTTGGGGGGGGCGCAGCTGGCGCCGGCATCACCACCGCACCAGGGCGAATCTTGATGATGTTGTCCGTAATGATCTGCATACCGGGTTGCAGACCACTCAGAATGATCCAGTCTTTGCCCAACCAGAAACCAGGCTTCACGGGCGTTGGAACGACTTTGCCGCCCTCACCCATTACCCAGACCATATGCCCTTTCTCTGATTGAACAACCGCCACCTGGGGCACGCGGTAGACGTTCTCTAACGCACCCGTACTGATGCGGGCACGCAGAAACTGGCCGGGCAGCAGGACGCCATCCGGGTTGTCCAGCGTGGCGCGCAGTTGCTGAGTACCGAGTTTTGGGTCGATATAGGATGCCTGGAAATTGATGACACCCTTTTCCGGATAGACCGTGCCATCGGCCTGAATCACTTCAACCGTTGTTGCTGCTGAAGGATCAAGTCGACCACCGGGCAATCCAGCCGTATCGGCATCGGAGAGACCAAAGCGGATCCAGATTGGGTTGACCTGATGGATGACGGTAAGCAGACTACCATCACTGCTGGTCGTCATCAGGTTGCCTTCAGAACGCTGGGCCCGACCGGCCACGCCGGCCACCGGCGCCGTGACTGTGCACCATTCCAGATTCAGTTTCGCGGCCTTCAGATTGGCCTGAGCCATCTCGTCCGCGGAAACTGCGTCATCCATTTCCTTGCGGCTAACAGCCTGCTGTGCATACAATTTTTTCAGGCGGGACGCTTCGCGTGCGGTCTGGGTAGCACGCGCCTGAGCCTCTTCGAGTTTGATGCGATACGGGTCAGAATCAATCTGAAACAAAGGCTGTCCAGCTTCGACACGCTGCCCCTCTTCATAAAGACGCTTAACCAGAATACCGCCGACACGGGCGCGCACTTCGGTTTCTTTGGCGCCTTCCGCCTGGGCCATCACTTCGATCACATTAGGCACCGTCACCGGCTCAGCCACCAGCAAGCTCACCGGCATGGGCGGCGGTGCTTTCGGCATTTTCTGCCAGAAGCTCCAGCCATTCCAGGCAACGATGACCACAAGGAATACGCCACCCCAGAGCAGCGTTCTACGACGATGCTGCTGCCATTGCACCTGACAGAAACCTTGAGCCTTTTGATACAGCGGTTGCTCGGTCAGCACACGGAATTTGGGCGTCAGAAAGGCAAGCTGCTGGCTTAACCAGACTTTAATGCGAGGTGGTTTAACAGACATGGGGCATCCGGCTGATAGCAAAAGCAGAATTTGTGATTATATACATTTCCGCATGTATGTATATTCACTTATAATCTGCAGGGTTATCACTCAACCGACTTTGAGCACCTAGCGAAATCAACCCTCATGGCACGCAAAACCAAAGAAGCCGCTCTTGAAACTCGCGCCCAGATCATTGATGCTGCGCGGCGCGTGTTTCATGCCGAGGGCGTCAATCGCTCAACGCTGGATAAAGTCGCCAAAGCGGCAGGTGTAACGCGTGGTGCGGTGTACTGGCACTTTGCCAACAAAGCGGAAATTTTCCTCGCAGTAAAACAGACGTACACCAGCGAGTTTGACCAGCTACAAACGCTGCTCACGCCCCAGGCTGATGAGCCGCCCCTCGCTGCGCTGGGTAACTACCTGGGGCAACTATTCAGCGCCCTACTCTCCAACTCAGCCGCGAGAGAGACCTTCGAAATCATGATGCTGCGTTGTGAGTACGTTGAAGAATTTGGCGAGGTGCTGCAAATCATTACCGAGCCTTGCGCCGATATTCTGGGTGCCTTTGATCGGCTCTACCGTGACGCATCGGCACGCCGGGAATTGAAACCCGGCCTGGACCCGGCGCTGATGGCACTCGATACTCTGGCCTTTACCCGCGGCACCTTCCGCGCCATTCTTTCCGGCCAGCAAGACGTTTACGGCAAGGCTATCCAGCCTTTAATCCAGGCTCATATCGACTTACGTCGCCTGAAATAACAAAAGCGCCGGATGACGGCGCCTTTGTTGCAGAACAACGCAGATAGTTACTTATTCGGGGTGATGCCCTGGAACATATTGCGCGCTTGTGTCTGGATCTGGCTTTGCATGTTCTGAACCATCTTCTGGCTCTGATCCATATAAGCTGACATCAGACTCTGCATAGCCGGCCCCTGATACGTCAGAAACTGTGACCAGAGGTCGCTGCTATTGCTGTTGCCCTGCATCTTCTTCTGGAAATCAACAAAGGCCGTCATGTTGGTTTCAAGGTACTGACCCAGAACCGATTGCATCGCGTTGCCATACAAGCGGATCATTTGCGAGAGCACTTCGCTGCTGAAAATCGGGACGCCACCACTCTCTTCTTCAAGAATGATTTGCAGCAATATTGCACGCGTTAAATCATCACCGGTCTTGGCATCCACGACCAGAAAGTTCTCGTGCTGCAGCACCAGTTCCTTAATATCAGCGAGCGTAATGTAGGCGCTCGTACGCGTGTCGTACAAACGACGATTGGGATACTTCTTGATCAAACGTTGAGATTCAGTCATGCACCTAGCCTTGATACAAAAATCACGAATGTGTTGGACAAAACAGTTTTTTGATATTGCATATTTTGCAATGCATTATAAAAGCAAAAACCCCGGGAGTACAACTCGCCGGGGCTTTCAAATCAACAAGATGCAATCAGCATATTGACGCAACCGCACCTGTGGTTTGAACTATTACTGGTAGTACAAACCGCCGTTGATGTTCATCGTGGCGCCCGTAATGAAGCCAGCCAGATCCGAAGCCAGGTAAACGGCCAGACCGGCGATCTCTTCTGGCTTGGCCAAACGCTTCATCGGCACGGTGTCAACGATGCTTTGCAGGATGTCTTCACGGATGGCCATAACCATCTTGGTGGCAACGTAGCCCGGGGTAATGGCGTTAACCGTTACACCCTTAGTGGCCATTTCAGCACCCAGCGCCTTGGTGAAACCGATCACACCAGCCTTGGCAGCCGAGTAGTTGGTTTGACCAGCCTGACCCTTAACGCCATTGACCGAAGAGATGTTGATGATGCGACCCCAGCCCTTTTCGGCCATCTTGGCAGCGAAAGGCTGAGTCACGTTGTAAACGCTGTTCAGGTTGGTGTTGATAACGGCATCCCACTGACCCTTGTCCATCTTGGTGAAAAACTTGTCACGGGTAATACCGGCATTGTTTATCAGGACGTCAATCACGCCACCCGCCAGCTTTTCAGCTTCGGCAGCGGCCGCAACACACGATTCATAGTTGCCAACATCGCAAGCGACAGGGATGAAGTTGCTAAAACCTTCAGCCTTTTGCTCGGCCAACCAGGCTTCCTTATCGTCGAACTCAGGGTGATAAGCGGCAACAACCTTGTAACCAGCCTTATCAAAAGCCTGACAGAAAGCGGTACCGAGGCCACCCATGGCGCCGGTGACGAATGCGATGTGCTGCGACATGTAAACATCCTTTCAAATTTAAAAAACAAAAATCAAGCCAAAAGACCGGTACTTAATACCCTGCTCGTGAATAAGTGTATCCCTTGTTTTGTCGCACCACAACATTGGCACCAGACAAAACACGATACTAAATGCACTTCCTGATTTATTTCTGACGAACGAAACGACCTGGCGCCGGCTCGATCGGATCAAAACCTTTACCGCCCAATGACTTAGGCGCTACCTTCTCGCCCCCCTTGAAATCGGCCAACCATGCCGACCAATCAGACCACCAGCTGCCCGGTTTTTCTGTGGATGAGGCAGCCCATTGTTCGGCATCACCCTTAAGATCACCATCGACCCAGTAGCTGCGTCGGTTCTTGCTGGCGGGATTGATCACACCGGCGATATGGCCACTCGCACCCAGTACAAAGCGGTGAGTCCCGGTAAGCAACCGGGTGACCAGATACGCTGTTTGCCAGGGAACGATATGATCTTCCCGCGCGGCGAACAGATAGGTCGGCATATCCAGGCGACCCAGATCAACAGGCTGGTCACAGAGCTTGAGCTCACCCGGCACACGCAGCCGATTTTCCAGATAGGTATTACGCAGGTACCAGCAGGCCATGGGGCCCGGCAAACCTGTCGAGTCGGCATTCCAGTAAAGAATATCGAAGGCCTGGGGCGTGTTACCCAGCAGATAATTACCCGAAACGTACGGCCAGACCAGATCATTCGGGCGCAGCGACGAGAACATCGTCATCAGTTCCCTGCCTTCCAGTAACCCGCCCTTACCAATGGCGGCCTCACGTGCAGCTACTGATTGCGCATCAACGAAGATATCGATATCACCGGTATCGGCAAAATCGAGCATGGTCGTTAAAAGGGTCAAAGAGGCGGCAGGTTTTTCGCCTTTTGCAGCCAGCACAGCCAGGGCTGATGACAGCAGCGTGCCACCAATACAAAAGCCCAGCATATTCATGGTCTTGCTACCGCTGATGGCCTGAACGACGGGAATTGCCGAGAACGGACCCAACTCCAGGTAATCATCCCAGGTGCGGTGCGCATCTTCCTTGCCCGGGTTTTTCCAGGAAATCAGAAACACGGTGTGGCCTGCCTCAACAGCATAACGCACCAGCGAAGACTCCGGCTGCAGATCCATGATGTAGAAACGATTGATACACGGCGGCGTAATCAGCAAGGGGCGTTTACCCACCTTTGCTGTCAGCGATGCATATTGGATCAACTGGATCAGCTCGTTTTCATAGACAACCGCACCCTCTGTCGTGGCAAGATTTTTACCTACTTCAAAGGCCGATTCATCCGAGGTACTGATCCGGCCTTTAGCCAGATCCTTTAGTAGATTATTAATGCCTTCGGTAATAGAACGCCCTTCAGTCTTCAAGGCTTTCTGAATGACCTCCGGGTTGGTGGCTGCAAAGTTACTGGGCGACAATGCATCAACAAACTGACTGGTGAGAAAGCGGATTCTGGCCGATTCCTTGGTGTCTTCGCTCGGTAGGATTTCTGCCAGACTATTCAGAAAACGGCTGTTCAACACATATGCCTGACGCATGTAATCGTGCACAGGGCTGGACGACCAGGAGGCGTCGGCAAATCGACGATCTTTGGCAATGCCGTTCACCACGGGGGCTGATTCAGCACCCTGTTGATGATTGAGCATCTGTTGCCATAGTGCCTGATGCGCCCCCATCAGATCATTGACCAGAGGCTGAAATTTTTCGGCCGGCGGCGTCAGAGAGCCGATGCTGCGCATCTGATCCTGTGGCAGCTTGTCTTCCAGAAAACCGGTGAGTGTTTTGGTAAGTGTTTCGATCTGTTTGGGCAGGTCAGCAATACCTTGCATACCTGGCCAGAATGGGTTCTGAAATGACATCATGCTGCCCTACTCCCCGATAAGGGTCTGAACGACCTGAATTGAAAACACACCTAGAAGAATCATGCCGATCTGCAAGCCGGTGGCTTTGAGTTCCGGGCGCTTGTGTAAGCCGGGAATGAGGTCGGCCACCGAGACGTACAACAGGCTAGCCGCAGCCAGTGCCAGCATGGTCGGCACCCAGCTTTCCAGACCGGACAACAAAAAATACGCAATGAGTGCGCCGGCTAAGGTTGCCACACTCGAAAGCACATTGAGCAGAATCGCCTTAAAACGGCTAAACCCCGAATGCAGCAAGATAACAAAGTCACCGGTTTCCTGGGGGATCTCATGAGCAATGATTGCCAGGGCGGTGACGATACCGACCTCGGTGCTGGCAGAAAAAGCAGCTGCAATCAGAATGCCATCTACGAAGTTGTGAACCACATCGCCTAAAAGGATGAGCCAGCCCGATGTCTTTACCCCATGGCTATGGGCCGGATGTTCATGCGCTTCGCAGTGATGTTCGTGGCAATGCCGCCAGAGCACCAGTTTTTCCAGCAAGAAGAAAAATAGAATGCCGCCCAGCACGGTGGTTGTGATCTGTTGAACATTAGCAGCATGTTCGAAGGCGTGTGGCAGCAAATCCAGAAACACCGCGCCCAGCATGGCACCAATGGCATAGGACACCAGAATCGGCACAATGCGCGGGTGGGACGCCAGGGAAACAAGCCATGAAACGACGACGCTGGCGATGGTGCCCCCAAGGCACATCAGCACAATCCAGGTGATCGGAGAAAAAGTCATAACGGACATCTGACGTCGTTGAGTAGGAAGACGATGATTATAAGGCTCTGGGCTTGATCCAGATCATGGTCGCCATGCGACCCGTGACCTGATCGCGCCGGAAAGAATAAAAACGTTCTGACTGGGCATAGGTGCAGCAGTCGCTTGGCGTAATGCTGCTCACCCCAATGGCCTGCAGTTTTGCCGTTGCGATGGCAGACAAATCAGCCAGCCATTTGTCAGCTGCACCCGGCTTCAAATATAGGTGATTCAGCGGATCCAGGCTGACAAAGGTATCGCGAACATCATTGCCCACTTCAAATGCCGTTGGCCCTATCGCCGGGCCCAGCCAGGCAACGAGATCCTGTGGCAATGCATTAACGCTCGCAGTCATTTTATGAATCAGCGCTTCCAGCACACCAGCAGCCAACCCACGCCAACCCGCATGCGCCGCACCCACGACACGCCCTGCCTTATCGGCCAACAACACCGGGAGGCAGTCGGCCGTCATGACGGCGCAAACCACATCCGGGGCGGTCGTCATCACCGCATCAGCCTCGATGGATCCGCCACCCTCCCGCATCGGCAGCTCAAGAACGCGGGTGCCATGAACCTGGTTCAGCCAGAGCGGTTGGGTCGGAACAACTTTTAACAATTGATTTCTATTGAAGGCTACCGCGCTGGGATCATCGCCCACATGCTGCCCGAGATTAAACCCGCCATAGGGCATGGGCCCCGTGCCACGGCAAGTTTGCCAGGCTTCAATACCGGACGGCAAAGGCCAATCCGGCACAAAACCAGGCACAGCGTCAGGCATTGTCAGCCAGATCGCGCAGATCGTTGATCAGATCGGCCATATCAGGCGGCGGCTGGACTGTCCACTTCATGGCCTCGCCTGTTACCGGATGTATCAGCCCGAGCTGACGTGCGTGCAGCGCCTGGCGCTGAAAATTCGCGGCCGGTTCAGGCAACGGGTAACGTCTGCCGGCAATGTAGGTGGTGTCTCCCACCAGGGGATTCCCCAGAAAGCCCATATGCACACGGATCTGGTGCGTACGGCCTGTTTCGAGCACACACTCGACGAGGCTGCAACCGGGATACATTTCAAGCAGGCGGTAATGGGTAATGGCTTCTTTACCCTGGCTGGTAACCGACATGCGTGTCCGTAGGCGTTGGTCTCTGCCGATCGGGGCATTGACTGTCCCATCCACGCGCGGCACGCCGCACACCACAGCGCGATACAGACGTTTTACCGTACGCGCCTGTAACTGACGCACGAGGTGGGTATGGGCTGTGAGGGTTTTAGCGACGACCATCAAACCAGACGTGTCTTTATCCAGACGATGGACAATGCCGGCGCGGGGCAAGTGGGTAAACACCGGGTCATAGGCCAGAAGACCATTTAACAGGGTTCCCTGCCAGTTGCCAGCCGCAGGGTGCACCACCAGACCGGCTGGCTTGTTGATCACGAGGATGTGCTCATCTTCGTAAACCACATGCAGATCCATGGGTTCCGGCAAAAAGGTGCCGGCCTCAGCCTCGGTCTGTACCTGGTCCACCTTTACAGAGAGGTTTTCACTGCCATAGATCTTGTGCTTAGGCTCCAGCACCGGATTGCCATCGACCAGAACTCGACCGGCCTTAATCCATTGCTGCAGACGGTTACGGGAGTGCTCGGGAATCATATCGGCCAGCACCTGATCCAGGCGTCCACCCTGAGTGGCGACCAGTTCTAGCGTGATATCATCGCCACTATTGTCTTCTAGGTCATCAAACGCTTCTGGCGTATCGGTGTCTTCGGGGTAAGGCTGCGTTTTCATTGTGCGTAGTCTATCGTTTTCAGGCCGTTCAGGCCATTTTTTAGGTGAGTTTCGGGCTCTAAACCCACGCTTATTTCGCAAAAAGCATGCTTCATACCACCCGGTCATCGATCCTGCGCACATGTCGTCGCCTTGCATTGCTCGGTCTCACCTTGAGCATCCTGAGCGGTTGCGCGCTATTCCAGGAAGATACCGATCCGACCAAGGGCTGGTCTGCCAACAAGCTGTACACCACGGCGAAAGAGTCTCTGGACGAAGGTAACTACGAACAAGCGGTTAAGTTCTACGAAAAACTGGAAGCGCGTTACCCGTATGGCACGTATGCGCAACAGGCACAAATCGAAACAGCCTATGCGCATTACAAGGCGAATGAACCCGCCCCCGCAATTGCTGCCTGCGATCGCTTCATCAAGTTGCACCCGAATCATCCGAATCTGGACTACGTGTACTACCTGAAAGGGATGATCGGCTTTAACGAAGACCTGGGTTACGGCGGTTACGTGATGCAGCAGGATCCCACCGAGCGGGATCCGAAAAGTATGCGCGAATCCTTTATTGCTTTCAAGTATCTGTACGACAACTTCCCGAACAGCAAATACCGGGACGATGGTGCCAAGCGGATGATCTGGCTGGTCAACGCCCTCGCCTCACATGATCTACACGTGGCCAACTACTATGTTCGTCGTGGTGCCTGGCTGGCTGCTGCCAATCGTGCCCAGGACGTGGTGCGTTACTACCCGGATGCCCCTGCGGTTGAAGAAGCACTGGCCGTGATGAGCTATAGCTACGGCCAACTGGGCTTGCCTGATCTACAGAACGATAGTGACCGTATTCTGAAAATGAACTATCCGAACAGTCGTTTCCTCACCGAAGGCATTCAACGTTCCAAGCCCTGGTATCAGCTTTACTAATCATCGATCAGGTGCATTTGAAGTGATCACGCATTTTGCGTAGCGCTGCAAAGACTTCATTCGGCGCTGCGTCATCGGCAAAGCAAGCTGCTGCTTTCAACGCCTGTTGATCGGCACGCAAAAACGGATTCGTCGCCAACTCTTCTGACAGCAACAATGGCAGTGTCGATTCCCCAGCTAACCTCAAAGCGCGAATGCGTTCGGCGCGTTTGATCAGATCGGCATTTCCCGGATCGACCTTAAGAGCAAATGGCAAATTAAGCGCTGTGTATTCATGAGCGCAATAAATACGCGTTGCTGAATCAAGGCTGGAAACCTTGCCAAGTGCTGCATGCATCTGGTCTGCGGTGCCTTCAAAGAGGCGGCCACAGCCTAGGCCAAAGATGAGATCACCCGAAAACAATGCGGGCGGTCGGCAACCAGATGACTCGTCAAAAAAATACGCCAGATGACAGCGTGTATGCCCTGCCACGGCCAACACATGGCTATCAAGGCCGCCCACAAGAGAAATACGTTCACCACCTGCCAACGCATGGTTAACGCCTGGAATCCCCTCAGCGGCTGGTCCATAGACGCGCACATCGCACTCTGGGCGAATTTGCTGCACCCACGCCACGATGTCGGCCACACCACCGGTGTGATCGGCATGGTGATGCGTTAACAAAATGGTTTCCGGCACCAACTGGTGGCGCTTGCAATAGTCAATCACCGGTGCAGCGTCGCCCGGATCAACCACGCAGATAGCCGCACCTAGATCGCCTCCGTCAAGCACTGGTTTAATGAGCCAGATGACATTATCGTCAAAGGCAGGAATGGCAACCACGTTTAGAGCCTGATGATCAAAAACTGAATAGGGATTCTTCATAGAATGAGCGCATTGCACGTTAAACTGATACCTCATTGTCCCTGTGCAACTCCGGATGTCAAACACCCCATTTTCATCACCTGATAACGACTGGTTTCAGACCCCTGCCGGTCGGTATGTCGCCAAGTGGGCCCTGAGCACTACGGAAGCTTTGTTGCTTGATGTATTCGGTTTACAGGCAGCACAGGTAGGCTGCGAATCATTGGATCTATTGGCCAGCAATAGAATCCAGCATCGCTTTCGCTGCGTAACCGCCAATCATGGTTTGAACCTCACACAGCAGGGTTCAACGCCACTGGCAGTTGAAATCAATGCCTCTGCCCTGCCTTTTGAGACAGACAGCATGGATCTGATCGTTCTGCCATTCATGCTGGAAGTGCACCCTGATCCGCACCAGGTGTTGCGGGAAACCTACCGGGTCCTTCGACCGGAAGGTCAACTGATCATTCTGGGGTTTAATCCATTGTCCCTCTGGGGCGTAAGAAACTATCTTGCGCGCTTCGCAACACCTGAGCGGATCCAGTTCCCCTGGCCCGGTAATTACCTGTCTGTGCTCCGGTTGAAAGACTGGCTCAAATTACTGGATTTCGAAGTAGCCCGGGGCCATTTCGGATGCTATGCCCCACCCTGCAATCGGGAAAGCACCTACACACACTTTAACTGGCTGGAACTTGCCGGCAATCGTTGGTGGGCATTTGCCGGGGCTTGCTATGCCGTTACTGCCATCAAGCGCATTCCGGGCATGACCCTACTCACGCCGAGCTGGGCAACGAATCCCACTAAAATGAACGCAAAAGCATCGCTTATTGCAGAAAAGAACCAGACAACATCATCATGAGTATTGATTCCCCAACCACTGATGTCATACAGATTTATTCCGACGGTGCCTGTCGTGGCAACCCGGGCCCGGGCGGCTGGGGCACACTGCTCCGCTATCGTGGTCACGAAAAAACCCTGCATGGCGGTGAACGGGACACCACAAACAACCGTATGGAATTACAGGCGGTCATCTCGGGCCTCGCAGCACTTAAACCCGACAACGCAACCCCGGTGGAAGTTCACACCGACTCCAAATACGTGCAACAGGGTATGCAGTCCTGGATTCACGGCTGGAAGCGCAATGGCTGGAAAACATCGGACAAAAAACCGGTTAAAAACGCCGATCTATGGCAGCAATTAGACGCCCTGGCACAGAAGTTTAACGTCAGCTGGCACTGGGTTAAAGGCCATGCCGGACACCCGGAAAACGAACGTGCAGACCAACTGGCTAATCAGGGTATCGACGAGCTCACAAGCCTGTAAAATAGGGTCTGAACCCAAACCGGAAAACCATGCGCCAGATTATTCTTGATACCGAAACCACCGGCCTCGACCATCGTCTAGGCCACCGCATTATTGAAGTTGCGGGAGTGGAAGTGGTTAATCGACGCCTGACGCATCGGCACTTTCACCATTACGTGAATCCCGACCGCGACATTGATGAAGGCGCTCAGGCCGTTCACGGCATCAGCCGCGAGTTTCTGGCGGACAAACCGCGGTTTGCAGACATTGCCGATAGCTTTCTTGATTTTATTGATGGCGCCGAATTGGTGATCCACAACGCCCCATTCGACATCGGCTTTCTCAATGCAGAGCTGGAGCTCCTCGGCAAACCACCGATGGCTCAATTCTGTGACAAAGTAACGGATACCCTAAAAATGGCCCGGGATAACTACCCGGGTAAACGCAACAGCCTTGATGCGCTGTGCGAACGACTGGAAATCGACAACTCCAAACGTAACCTGCACGGCGCCCTCCTCGATGCCGAGCTACTGGCCGATGTCTACCTGGTGATGACACGTGGGCAGGATGGTTTCGCCATGGTATTCGAGGAGTCTGCCGAGACAATCGCCTTCAATGCCGATTCCAGCCGGCTAAAGCAATTGCGTATCGTCATGGCTGATGAACAGGAACTACAGGAACATCAAAAAGTGCTGGAGCAGATTCAGAAAGAATCTGGCGGCAAATGCCTGTGGTTGAGCGAACCCGCTCAAAACTAACCCGCTTCGAGCACTTTAATCCGTGTGCCGGCAACGGCATACCTGAACTTTTATACACCGACTTTTATGCCATTAATCATCGACGCACAGATCGCTAAAGAACTCCAGGTAAAAACCGAACAGGTTAAAGCCGCCATTCAACTGCTCGACGAAGGCGCCACGGTGCCGTTTATTGCCCGTTATCGTAAAGAAGTGACCGGCGGCCTAGATGACACACAATTACGCCATCTTGAAGAACGGTTGATCTACTTGCGCGAGCTTGAAGATCGTCGCAACAGCATCCTGGCCGCCATTGAAGAACAGGGAAAACTCACCCCGGAACTCAAGGCCGATATCGATGCTGCCGAAACAAAACAGCGTCTGGAAGATCTGTACCTTCCCTACAAACAGAAACGCCGCACCAAGGCGCAGATTGCGCGTGAGGCCGGCATCGAACCTCTGGCTGATGCCCTCCTGCAAAACCCGGAACTAACGCCTGAAGAGGAAGCCGGAAAGTTCATCAACGCCGATGCAGGTTTTGCCGATGCCAAAGCGGTACTCGATGGCGCCCGTCAGATATTGATGGAACGCTTTGCCGAAGACCCGGAACTGGTTGGCCAACTACGGGACTATCTCAATGAGCACGGCATGGTGCAATCCAGAGTGGTTGAAGGCAAAGAGAACGAAGGCGCTAAATTCCGCGACTGGTTCGATTTTGCCGAACCGCTCAACAGCATGCCGTCGCACCGTGCACTAGCATTACTCCGTGGCCGCAACGAAGGTTTCCTGCAAGTATCACTGGTGCTGGATAGCGAGCTGAATCAGGAAACACCTTCGACAGCGCCCAACCCCTGTGAGCAACGCATTGCAAACCGCTTCGGCATCAAGCAGCAATCACGCCCTGCCGACAAATGGCTCAATGACACCGTACGCTGGACGTGGCGTGTAAAACTCTCGCTGCATCTGGAACTCGACCTGATGGGTCAGTTGCGCGAGAAGTCCGAAGAAGAAGCCATCCGCATTTTCGGCAAGAACCTGAAAGACCTGTTACTGGCTGCACCGGCCGGACAACACGTCACCATGGGTGTCGACCCCGGCATTCGCACCGGCTGCAAAATTGCTGTGGTTGATGCCACCGGCAAACTGCTCGACACTGAAACCATTTACCCGCATGAACCACGCCGTGACTGGGCAGGTTCCATGACCACCATCGCTGCGCTCGCTAAAAAGCATGGGGTCACACTCGTTGCTATTGGTAACGGGACGGCCAGCCGCGAGACGGACAAGCTGATCATTGATACGATGAAGCAGTTCCCGGACATCAAGATGACGAAAATCGTGGTCTCCGAGGCCGGTGCTTCCGTCTATTCAGCCTCTGAACTCGCCGCCCGGGAATTCCCGCAGCTGGATGTGTCTCTGCGTGGCGCCGTCTCCATTGCACGACGTCTGCAGGACCCACTGGCAGAGCTGGTCAAAATCGAACCCAAGTCCATTGGTGTCGGTCAATATCAGCATGATGTCTCCCAACTCAAACTGGCACGCAGCCTGGATGCGGTCGTCGAGGATTGCGTTAACGCCGTCGGTGTCGACGTGAACACTGCCTCAGCCCCTTTGCTGACCCGTATCTCGGGACTCAACAGCAATCTGGCCAGCAATATCGTGAGCTATCGCGATGCCCACGGCGCCTTCAAATCACGTCAGGAACTCCTGAGCGTGCCGCGCCTCGGCGATAAAACCTTTGAACAGGCCGCAGGCTTTCTGCGGATTCGTGATGGCGAGAACCCACTGGATGCGTCCTCGGTTCACCCTGAGGCCTATCCTGTCGTTGAAAAAATGATTGCCGACCTGAAGCAGCCGATTAAATCGATCATGGGTAACAATAGCGTCTTACGTTCATTGAGCGCTGCAAAATATACCGATGACCGGTTTGGTCTACCTACCGTACAGGATATTTTCAAGGAGCTGGAAAAGCCCGGCCGCGACCCTCGCCCCGAATTCCGTACCGCCAGCTTTGCCGACGGCGTAGAAGAAGTGAAAGATCTGGTGCCCGGCATGATGCTTGAAGGTGTGGTGACCAACGTTGCTGCCTTTGGCGCCTTTGTCGATATCGGGGTCCATCAGGATGGCCTGGTGCATATCTCTGCCCTATCGAACACCTACGTTAAAGACCCGCATGAAGTAGTTAAAGCTGGCCAGGTGGTGCGCGTTAAGGTCCTGGAAGTCGATCTGCCACGCAAACGTATCGCGCTCACCATGCGCATGAGCGATGAAGCAACACCCCAGCGCGAGCGCCATGATGCACCAAGCGGCACCCGTCAGCAGCAGCGCCCACGTGACAGCGCTCCACCAAGACCCCCCCGTCAGCAAGCGGCACCCATGAACAATGCCATGGCCAATGCTTTCGCCAAACTGAGGAAATAATCATGATCACGGTTTACGGCATCAAGAATTGCGACACCATGAAGAAGGCCTTCGCCTGGCTTCAGGAACACGGCATCGAATATACCTTTGTTGATTACAAAAAAGCCGGCATTGCCGAAAGCCACCTGCCGGACTGGATCAAGCGCGCCGGTTGGGAAACTCTGCTCAACACCCGGGGTCTGATGTGGAAAAAGCTCACCGATGAAGAGCGTGCCGATGTTGATGCGAAAAAAGCACACCAACTGATGATTCAGTACCCGAGCATAATAAAGCGCCCTGTGCTCGACACCGGCAAGAAGCTCCTGGTTGGCTTTAGCCCCGAAACCTATGCCGCAGAACTCAAATAACAGCGAAGCGGTATGCCCGTGGTGCACGGGCTTTGATCTGTATCGCCAGTACCATGATGAAGAATGGGGCGTGCCGCTGCGGGATGACCGCGCCCTCTTCGAACTACTGATTCTTGAAGGCGCACAAGCCGGCCTATCATGGTCAACCGTACTTAAAAAGCGCGAACACTATCGACACGTGTTTGATGGCTTTGAACCTGAAGTGATTGCCCGTTACGATGAGGCTAAAGTCGCTGCGCTGCTGGCGGACCCCGGCATCATTCGGAACCGCGCAAAGGTTGCGGCCACAATACAGAACGCAAAATCATTTCTTGCGATCAGAGAAACCGGCCAATCGTTTAGTGATTATCTATGGCAATTTGTCGATAACACGCCCATTCAGAATCACTGGGTCAACATGGGCGAAGTGCCCACCAGCACGCCACAAGCCGTCGCCATGAGCAAAGCCCTACAAAAGCTCGGCTTCAAATTTGTGGGTCCGACCATCTGTTACGCCTTCATGCAGGCGGCCGGCATGGTTAACGATCATCTAACCCACTGTCCGCGGCATCAGGCCTTACTTAAATAAAGCCTAGTGCTCTGGCGATCTTTTGCTTTGGCACACCCGGCCTAGGGATTTGCCCTTTCGGTAAATCAAACCAGTTGCGCACATCCTGTTCCAGGCCGATGCCGTGCATGTAGTTGTAAATCGCTTTCTTGAGGCCCTGCCCTAATAGATCGTGATCAACGCCTGTAGAGTCGATAAAGGCCACATCATTTTTAGCGAAGCTGATTGGTGGCAGCGGCTGCAAGCTAATGCCATAGGCTGCCGGGTCCTGGCCGACGGGCGAATGCACCGTACAGGTAAACCGATGGAAGAAGCCACTCTGGATACAGCCGTTTTCAAAGAGCTGACGCACATACTCCAGCGCATCCACCGTATCCTGTAGCGTTTGGGTAGGGAAGCCATACATCAGATAGGCATGAACCAGTATGCCTGCATCGGCAAAGCCGCGAGTCACTTGGGCGACCTGTTCAACCGATACGCCCTTTTGCATGAGTTTCAGCAAACGATCGGAGGCGACTTCCAGGCCTCCCGACATGGCAATACAGCCGCTGTCGGCAAGCAGTTCAGCAAGTTCCGGTGTGAAAGTTTTTTCAAAGCGAATATTTCCCCACCAGGAAATAGTGACGTTACGGCGAATGATCTCCTCTGCCAGGGCTTTAAGCACTTTAGGGGGCGCCGCTTCATCGACGAAATGAAAACCTGTCTGCCCGGTTTCTGCGATGATCTGCTCGATGCGGTCTACCAGCAACTCGGCCGAAGCCGTTTCATAGCGGGAGATGTAATCCAGGCTGACATCACAGAAGCTACACTTCTTCCAGTAGCAACCGTGCGCAATAGTGAGCTTATTCCAGCGGCCATCGCTCCAGAGGCGATGCATGGGATTGAGCATATCCAGCAGCGAAAGATATCGATCCAGCGGTAGGCCATCCCAGGTTGGTGTTCCGATGTCTTCAAAGGGTACATCGGGTTCGAGCCAGTTCTGATAGCAAACGTTGTTGTCTGCGTTACGGATAAAGGTTCGTACAAGACGCTCTGCAGAACGCCGGCCTTGAAGATATTCGATGAGCGCCAGTAATGGGCGCTCGCCGGCATCCAGCGTGATGTAATCAACAAAGTTGAATACCCGTGGATCGGTGAGCTCCCGCAATTCGGTATTGACGAAGCCACCGCCCAACACGATTTTAGTGTCGGGTGAAGCTAGCTTAATAAACTGGGCAATGCGGAATGCCGCATAGACATTACCGGGAAAAGGCACTGACAAAAGTACAAGATCAGGCTGGTGGCGTTCTAGTGCCTGTACAGTCAAGCGCTGCAGGTATTGATCAACCAGGCTAGCGTCTGCTGCCAAGGCAGTTGCTAAGGGATCGAATGTCGGCTGGCTACCGGCCAGAGATTCGGCATAACGGACAAACTCGAAACGTTCATCAACTGCATGGCGCAGCACATCGGCCAGATCATTCAGGTATAGGGTCGCGTAATGTCGTGCCCGGTCGTGCGTACCCATTGCACCGAAGGCCCAGCCGAGCGGATCACCCGAATCATCGTCATACGCATCCAGCGCAGCGAATCTCGGGCCTTCGGGTAAAAACCCACGACTGGCGATACGGTGGCTCAGCGTGCTATCCCTACCCTGCAAAAAAGCAATGGTGGGTTCGATCGTACGTTGATAACGATCGAAATAATCCAGGAAGTAATTGACGCTGGCGCTACGAGAATCTTCAGGCTGTGCCATGGCGGCAACCTTCATATCCGCCAGACCTGACGACGTAAAAAACGTGAGTACCAGATCAAGCGCCAGATCTTCCTGAACTGCATTAAAGCCACGAGCACGTAAAAACCCCGTTAAATACGCCGTAGATGGGTACGGGGTATTCAACTGCGTCATCGGTGGGATGATGCTGAGAATTTTTATGGACGACATGCCAGTTGCGCCTAGTTAGCCTTGCCCAAGATGGTGGCACGAGCCTGATGAATCTTTCTGTAGCTATCGAGTAAACGCTGGTGACGATCCAGACCTTCGAGTTTAATGCTCGTGGGTGTTAGCCCATAAAACCGGACAGTCCCGTCGACTGAACCGATAACGGCATCCATACGGGCATCACCGAACATCCGGCGGAAATTGATCTCGAAGTCTTCCAGCGCCATCTCATCATCGAGCAATACTTCGAGCACCACATTCAATGCCTGATAAAACAAACCACGATCCAGCGTGTTGTCGTTGTACTGCAGGAAAGCACCTACCAGTTCATGCGCTTCTTCAAATTGCTGTAAAGCAAGGTGGATAAGGAGTTTTAATTCAAGTACGGTGAGTTGGCCCCAGACCGTGTTCTCGTCAAACTGGATACCGATCAGGGTGGCGATGTCAGAATACTCATCTAGCTCATTGTTATCGAGGCGATCTAGTAATGCCTCCAGCTGGTCGTCATCCAGCTCATGCAGATTCAGAATGTCTTCACGGAACAGCAATGCTTTATTGGTGTTATCCCAGACAAGATCCTCCACGGGATAAATCTCGGAGTAACCGGGCACAAGAATGCGGCAAGCCACGGCACCCAGCTGATCATAAACAGCGGTATAAACCTCTTTGTCCATGGCTTCCAGAATACCAAACAGCGTGGCCGCTTCTTGTACATTGGCGTCTGTGCCTTGGGCTGAGAAATCCCATTCGACAAAGTCGTAATCGGACTTGGCACTAAAGAAACGCCAGGAAACGATGCCACTGGAATCAATGAAATGTTCGACAAAGTTATAGGGTTCGGTAACTGCCTGACTTTCAAAGGTGGGCTTCGGTAAGTCGTTAAGTCCTTCAAAGCTGCGACCCTGCAGCAGTTCCGTGAGACTGCGCTCTAAGGCTACTTCCAAACTTGGATGCGCACCGAAAGAAGCAAACACACCGCCGGTACGTGGGTTCATCAGCGTCACGCACATGACCGGATACACGCCACCGAGTGAGGCATCCTTCACCAGCACGGGGAAACCCTGGGCTTCCAGCCCTTCGATGCCGGCCAGAATGCCGGGGTATTTTGCGAGGACTTCTCTTGGCACATCTGGCAAAGCGATTTCACCTTCGAGGATTTCTCGCTTAACGGCCCGCTCGAAAATTTCGGACAGACACTGGACCTGGGCTTCGGCCAGGGTATTACCAGCGCTCATACCATTACTGACAAACAAGTTCTCGATTAGATTCGACGGGAAATACACCACCTCCCCATCGGATTGACGCACAAACGGGAGCGCACAAATGCCGCGTTCCCTGTTTCCGGAATTAGTATCGATCAGATTCGAGGCGTGTAACTCACCTTCCGGATTGTAGATCTCGAGGCAGTATTCATCGAGAATCTCTTTAGGCAAGGCATCCTTTGGACCGGGCTTGAACCAGCGTTCATTCGGGTAATGCACGAAGGGTGCCTTGGCGATCTCTTCGCCCCAAAAGGCGCCTGCGTAAAAGTGGTTGTTCGTCAGGCGTTCAATATATTCACCCAGAGCCGATGCCAGTGCGCTTTCTTTAGTGGCACCCTTGCCGTTGGTAAAACACATCGGCGAGTGGGCATCACGGATATGTAACGACCACACGTTGGGAATGATATTGCGCCACGAGGCAATTTCAATCTTGATGCCCAGTCCGGCCAGCAAGCCCGACATGTTGGCGATGGTTTGCTCCAGCGGTAGATCCTTACCCGTGATGTAGGTAGCCGTGTCAGAGGCCGGGTTTAGTGTCAGCAGAGACTGTGCATCGGCATCCAGGCTTTCAACTTCTTCAATCACGAACTCAGGGCCGGTTTGAACCACCTTTTTAACGGTGCATCGTTCGATAGAGGCCAGAATGCCGCGGCGATCTACTTCAGAGATATCCGGAGGAAGTTCCACCTGAATCTTGAAGGTCTGCTGATAGCGGTTTTCCGGATCAACGATATTGTTTTGCGAGAGACGGATATTCTCAGTGGGAATATTGCGCGTATCGCAGTACAACTTCACAAAGTAGGCAGCGCATAAGGCGGATGACGCCAGGAAATAATCAAAAGGTCCCGGTGCCGAGCCGTCCCCTTTGTAACGGATGGGCTGATCAGCGATTACCGTAAAGTCATCGAACTTTGCTTCTAGCCGGAGCTTATCGAGAAAATTTACCTTGATTTCCATGAGCGACTTTTCAAATAGCGTACAGACTATAAAGCCCTGTCGAAACAGGGCCTTATATTAAATCAATGAACGATCAACGTTCTCAAGGGTGTTACTCCCACTCGATCGTTGCCGGTGGTTTACCCGAGATGTCATAGACCACCCGGTTAATGCCACGCACTTCGTTAATGATGCGATTGCTGACTTTGCCCAGCAGACTGTGCGGTAACTCGGCCCAGTGCGCCGTCATAAAGTCTTGCGTTTCAACGGCACGTAGCGCGACTACATACTCATAGGTACGACCATCTCCCATGACGCCAACACTCTTTACCGGCAGGAATACCGTAAATGCCTGCGACGTCTTTTCGTACCAGCCGGATGCCCGCAATTCATCGATAAAGATGGCATCGGCGCGGCGTAACAAATCGGCGAAGTCTTTTCTGACTTCACCCAGAATACGCACACCCAGACCCGGACCCGGGAACGGATGACGATAGACCATATCGTGCGGCAGACCCAGTGCCACGCCCAGTTCACGGACTTCGTCCTTGAACAATTCGCGGAGCGGCTCGAGCAGCTTGAGCTTCATATGCTCAGGCAAGCCACCCACGTTGTGATGTGACTTGATGGTGTGCGCTTTGCCGGTTTTAGCGCCGGCAGATTCGATCACATCCGGATAGATCGTACCTTGGGCCAACCATTTGGCATTGACCAGTTTCTTAGACTCAGCGTCAAAAACCTCGACGAACTCGCGGCCAATGATCTTGCGTTTCTGTTCCGGGTCCGTCACGCCTTTAAGGTGGCCGAGGAACTGCTCGGAAGCATCAACATGCACCACCTTGACGCCCAGACCACGGGCAAAGGTTTCCATGACTTGCTCGGCTTCGTTGAGTCGTAGCAAGCCGTTGTCGACAAAGACACAGGTCAGCTGATCGCCGATTGCGCGATGAATCAGTGCCGCAGCTACCGACGAATCGACACCACCCGACAGGCCCAGAATGACTTCTTCATTGCCGACCTGGGCACGAATCTTTTCAACGGCTTCTTCCACGTAGTTCGGCATGGTCCAGTCACGACCACAGCCACAGATGTCATGCACGAAGCGGGCAAACATTTCTTTGCCCTTCAGCGTATGCGTTACTTCCGGATGGAACTGAACGGCGTAGAAACGACGATCTTCATCGGCCATGGCGGCGACGGGTGTCGATTCGTTGTCACCAATCACTTTAAAGCCCGGTGGCAATTCGGTGACTTTGTCACCATGGCTCATCCAGACATCGAGTAGGCCATGACCCTGATCATTACCCCGATCCTGCAGGCCTTCGAAGAGTTTCGAGTGGCCACGGGCACGCATTTCGGCATAGCCGAATTCACGCTTATTCGAGCTTTCAACTTTGCCGCCCAACTGTTCTGCCATGGTTTGCATGCCGTAGCAGATGCCCAGCACAGGCACACCCAGTTCAAATACTGATTGAGGTGCTTTCCAGTCCGTTGCATCATAAACCGAATTCGGCCCACCCGACAGGATGATGCCCTGCGGGTTGAAGTTGCGAACAAACTCGTCGCTCACATCAAAAGGATGCAGTTCACAGTAAACCTGTTGCTCACGCACACGGCGCGCAATTAGCTGGGTCAGTTGTGAACCGAAATCAAGGACAAGAATCTTTTGATGTGTATGCGACATAAGACTGGATTATTCAACGTGGTAGTTAGGTGCTTCTTTGGTGATCTGCACATCATGCACGTGCGATTCACGCACGCCTGCCGAAGTGATCTCAACGAACTGCGCCTGCTTGTGCATATTCGCAATCGTGGCGCATCCCAGGTAACCCATGGAAGAGCGCAAACCGCCCATGAGCTGGTGAATCACTGCCAGCACCGAACCTTTGTAAGGGACGCGACCTTCGATACCTTCAGGCACAAACTTATCAACGTTAGCAGTGTTTTCCTGGAAGTAGCGGTCACTCGAACCGGCCTGCATGGCACCTAGCGAACCCATGCCACGATAGCTCTTGTACGAACGGCCCTGGAACAGCTCCACTTCGCCCGGAGCCTCTTCGGTACCGGCGAACAAACCACCCAGCATGACGCAGTTGGCGCCAGCAGCGATGGCTTTGGCAATATCGCCCGAGAAGCGGATACCACCATCAGCGACCAGCGGTACGCCAGTGCCTTCTAGTGCTTTGGCGACGTTAGCGATAGCCGTAATCTGTGGCACGCCTACGCCGGCAACGATACGCGTGGTACAGATGGAACCCGGGCCGATACCGACCTTAACGCCATCAGCACCATGATCTGCAAGCGCTCGCGCCGCATCGGCCGTGGCGATATTGCCACCAATGACCTGAACATTAGGATAGTTTTTCTTGACCCATTTGACACGATCCAGCACGCCTTGCGAGTGGCCGTGCGCGGTATCAACGACGATGACATCGACACCCGCTTCTGCCAGCAACTCAACGCGCTCTTCAGTCCCTGCGCCAACACCAACAGCCGCACCAGCACGCAGACGGCCGGAAGCATCTTTAGATGCATTCGGATGCTCGGTCGCTTTGAGAATATCTTTAACCGTAATCAAGCCATGCAGCTGGAATTCATCATCAACCACCAGAACACGCTCGATACGATGCTGATGCATCAGGGCTTTGGCTTCTTCGATGCTGCCGCCTTCACGAACGGTGACCAGCTTTTTCTTCGGGGTCATGATCTGACGCACTGCCTGATCCAGGTTATCCTCGAAGCGTAAATCACGATTAGTAACGATACCAACAACCTTACCGCTCTTATCCAGAACAGGCAGGCCGGAAATACGGTGCTGTTGCGTTAACGCCAGCACATCGCGCACCATCATGTTCGGGTTGATGGTGATCGGGTCTTTCAATACACCCGATTCATAGCGTTTAACTTTGGCCACTTCAGCCGCTTGCTGGGCTGGCGTTAGGTTCTTATGAACGATGCCGATACCGCCTTCTTGAGCCAGAGCAATGGCCAGACGACCTTCGGTCACCGTATCCATAGCTGCCGAAAGCAGCGGTAAGTTGAGCGTAATGTCGCGCGTTAGGCGGGTTTGCAGGGAAACATCGCGCGGAAGAATTGCGGAGTGCGCCGGAACGAGCAAAACGTCGTCAAAAGTGAGCGCTTTCTGAATAAGCTGCATGGTGCAAAGCCCCAAGACACAAAACGATATTATACGGAACTATGCCCTTCCCGTCTCGCCCTTATGCCGCTTCTTATTGATATGCCTGCCCTGCAAAAAACCCGCCTAGGCCTATGGTTTGTAACACTTAGTCTGTTGCCATGCACACTGCAGGCTCAAATTCAGACAGGCAGGCTCAATGATGGCTCGCTGCTGATCTCTGATCAGCCCTTACCCAAAGGCGTCCAGGCGCTGGAACTGGATCAGCTCATGACGCTACCCGCCCCTGAAAAGACCATTAATCAGGGCGTATCCAGGACAACACCCACTGAAACAAAGCCTTTGCCGCACAAACAAACGCCCGAAGAGGCTGCCACATGCCGAGGCATCAGCAAACGCTATATCGAGACCAAAACAACCCTGGAACAGACGGAAAAGGACACGGCCAGCGGCAAACTACTGATTCCTGATTCGGGCTTGGTCACCATGCGACAGAATCTGGCCACGCTAGAGCGCCTACAGGCGCTTTGCCAGAAATGAACCTTATTCGGCGGTATTCAATTCTGCGGCGCCCCGCTTCATGACCTTACCCTCGGCGGCTTTCTGACGGCGCACTTCCTTCGGGTCGGCAATGAGCGGGCGGTAAATTTCAATCCGATCACGATCGCGAAGCACCGCATCCGCTTTAACGAGCTTGGCGAACACGCCCAGCTTGTTCAGGCCACCCGGCTCGATTTCAGGGTGTTTCTGCAGCAAACCAGAGGCCTCAACCGCTTGCAGGGCTGTTGAACCCTCCGGAAGATCAAGGGTAATGAGTTCCTGACGATCAGCCAGCGCGTAACAGACTTCAATTTTCATGGTGCTTTATAAACCTGTGCCGCCCTCTGTACGAAGGCCTCTATAAAGGTATTAGCGATACGGCTGAAAACCGGACCAATGATTTTTTCGAATAGCTTACTGGAAAATTCATAACTCAAGCGGAATTCGATCTTGCAGGCGTTTTCTGAGAGTGGTTTGAATGTCCACTGACCATCAAAGCGGCGGAATGGGCCGTCGATCAGTTTCATGGTCATTTGTGTGGGATAGACCTTGGTATTTTCGGTCGTAAAGTGTGATTTCACGCTCAGAAAGTCAATGTGTAGCGTTGCCACCGTTTTGTGTTCATCACGGTATTTCAGTTCGGCTTTGGCACACCAGGGCAAAAACTGGGTGTAACTCTCCACATCATCGACCAGGGCATACATCTGGGCGGCTGAGTTCTCGATCAGGACGGTTTTCTCGACGAGCGCCATGGATACACGATGATTTCATGAAGGGTTGTAGAATGCCGTATTTTAGCGAATACCTGCACCAATGAGCATTGTTTCCAACAAGAAGGCTTTTCACGAGTACTTTATCGAAGAACAGTTCGAGGCCGGACTCTGCCTGGAAGGTTGGGAATGCAAAGCCATACGCGCCGGACGCATTCAAATCAAAGAAGCCTATGTCGTTGTTTTGAATGGTGAGCTATTCATCATTGGCATGCACATTACGCCCTTGATTTCTGCCTCAACGCATGTTCACCCGGACGCGACCAGAACGCGCAAGCTGCTGCTGAATCGCCGCGAGATTGATACACTCATCGGCAAAGTAGAACGTGCTGGTTACGCACTCGTGCCGATTGACCTGCATTACAACAAGGGGCGTATCAAGGCGCAGATCGGCCTGGCTAAAGGTAAGAAGCTGCACGACAAGCGCGATACTGAAAAAGAAAAAGACTGGAAGCGTGAGCAGGGTCGACTGCTCAAAACCCAGGTTCGCTAAATCACGGAGGCACCATGATCATCCCCGAGCATATTGTCCAGGCGAACGACTCGCTGATTTACGGGCTCGGTCTGGCCGCATCGGTTGTCTGCTCGGTGACAGGCGTTCTGGTTGCACGCGACAAAGGCGTGGACCTTTTTGGCGCGCTAATGGCGGCCGTAGCCACATCGCTGGGCGGCGGCACGGTGCGAGATCTGCTGCTTGGCCGCAAAGTTTTCTGGATGGCGGATGAGACCTATCTTTGGGTCACTGTCATCACCGCCTTCATCACCTTCTTTGTGACACGGGTACGGCATTTGCCCGAGAAGCTGTTCTTGATTCCGGACGCCATCGGCCTAGCTCTATTCGCCGTTGTGGGCACTCAGGTAGCACTGGACTGGAACATGCCCTGGCTGACCGCCAGCGTCTTAGGCGTTGTGACTGCCGTCTTTGGCGGACTCCTGCGCGACACCATCATTAACGAAGTACCGCTGGTTTTCACCAGCGAGCTCTATGCCACCGCGGCCTGGATTGGTGCCATGGCCATGATCGGCCTGGATGCGCTAGGCGTCAACGTGAAACTTGCTGCATGGATTGCACTGGCCGCCTGTATAACGGTTCGCATGATGGCCATTCGCTGGAAGATTACACTTCCCCGCTTTTCCAATCACGCATAAAAAACGGGATGCCGAAGCATCCCGTTGAGCGCACCGATTAGGTTTTAGCCACGCTTGGCGATCTGCTGCCAAGTATCAACCACGGTATCCGGGTTAAGCGACAAGCTCGTGATGCCTTTGTCGGTTAACCATTCGGCCAGATCAGGATGATCTGACGGACCCTGACCGCAAATACCAATGTATTTGCCGGCCTTGTTACAAGCTTCGATGGCGCGCTCCAGCAGCATCTTCACAGCCGGATCACGCTCATCGAACAGCGATGCGACCAGCCCCGAGTCACGATCCAGGCCCAGGGTGAGTTGGGTCAAATCGTTCGAACCAATCGACATGCCATCAAAGTACTGCAGGAATTGATCGGCCAGCAATGCATTGGATGGAATTTCGCACATCATGATGAGTTTCAGATCATGCTCGCCACGACGTAGGCCATGGCCAGCGAGCAGCTTTTCTACCTGCTCTGCTTCACCCAGGGTACGCACGAACGGCACCATCAGCTGCACATTGGTGTAACCCATCACTTCACGCACAATGCGCATAGCCTTACATTCCATCGCAAAACAATCCTGGAAGGTCTGAGCGATGTAACGTGAGGCACCACGGAAGCCCAGCATCGGATTTTCTTCTTCCGGCTCATAGAGGTCGCCACCGAGCAGCTTGCGGTATTCGTTGGACTTGAAATCAGAGAGACGCACGATCACTGGCTTAGGCCAGAAGGCGGCCGCAATGGTTGCAACGCCTTCGACCAATTTGTCGGTGAAGAAGCTGACCGGATCAGCGTAGCCACGAGCACGACGCTGGATTTCTTCACGCTTGCTGGCAGGCAAACGATCGATCTCTAGAATCGCTTTCGGGTGAACACCAATAATGTTATTGATGATGAATTCAACACGGGCCAGACCAACACCTTCGTTTGGCAGTTGTGCAAAATCAAATGCCAGTTCCGGGTTACCCACGTTCATCATGATTTTTACAGGGATCTCTGGCAGCTCGCCCAGATCACGCGTGGTGATTTCATATTCCTGAGCACCACGGTACACATGACCTGTATCGCCTTCGGCGCAGGACACAGTAACGATTTCACCTTCGGTGAGGGTTTCAGTTGCATCACCACATCCCACAATGGCTGGAATACCAAGTTCACGCGCAATAATAGCGGCGTGACAGGTACGGCCACCGCGGTTGGTGACAATGGCTGAAGCGCGCTTCATCACCGGCTCCCAGTTAGGGTCGGTCATATCAGCCACAAGCACATCACCCGCCTTAACGGTATTCATTTGCGATGGATCGCTCACAACGCGCACCGGACCCACGCCAATCTTCTGACCAATGGCACGGCCTGATGCCAGCACCTTGCCGTAGGACTTCAAAGCAAACTTTTCAACCTTGTCTTTAGATTCCTGTGACTTAACGGTTTCCGGACGTGCCTGAAGAATATAGAGACGACCATCGACGCCATCGCGACCCCACTCGATGTCCATAGGGCGCTGGTAATGCTTTTCGATGATGTCGGCGAAACGCGCAAGCTCTAGGACTTCTTCTTCACGGATCGAAAACTGGTTACGTTCCGCTTCAGACACATCAACCGTATGCGTTGATTTACCGGCCTGATGATCCGTCGAGAAAATCATCTTGATCAGTTTTGAACCGAGATTACGGCGAATCACTGCCGGACGACCTTCGCGCAGCATCGGTTTATGGACGTAAAACTCATCAGGGTTCACCGCGCCCTGCACGACTGTCTCGCCTAGGCCATAAGAAGCCGTGACAAAAATGGCATCACGGAAACCGGATTCGGTATCCAGGGTGAACATCACACCCGCCGCACCCTTGTCTGAGCGGACCATGCGCTGAATACCCGCAGAAAGAGCGACATCAGCGTGAGCGAAGCCTTTGTGTACACGATAGGAAATCGCACGATCGTTATAAAGCGATGCAAACACTTCCTTAATGGCATGCAGAATATTGTCGAGACCAACAATATTCAGGAACGACTCCTGTTGGCCTGCAAAGGATGCATCGGGCAAATCTTCTGCGGTTGCAGACGAGCGCACAGCAAAAGATGCTTCAGGGCCACTTTCTGCGATCAATGCGGCGTAATGAACAGCAATTTCTTTTTCAAGCTGGGGCGGGAATGGTGTTTCTACAACCCAGCGACGGATCTCGGCGCCTGCCTTAAGCAAGGCATCAACATCATCAACATCGAGCGCATCCAGGCTGGCATTAATACGATCTGCCAGGCCGTTATGCGCCAGAAAGACACGGTAGGCATCTGCCGTTGTCGCAAAGCCACCCGGCACACGAACGCCGGCCGATGAAAGCTGGCTAATCATTTCACCCAGCGATGCGTTTTTACCACCGACTTGCTCCACATCGGACATGCGGAGTTCTTTGAAGTTAATCACAGAGGCGTTCATGAACGGTCCTTTAAGGTTGAAATGCAATAAGAAATCAAGAGGTTGCCAAACGTCGTTCGGCAGTTTCGCGCCGGGCCTGGGCACGTTGTGCCTGATTGAGCGTTTCGCGGAAGAAACCAGAGTGTGTGGCTGCTGCCTGGCTAGCAGCCTCAGTATTCTGAAGACGGACAGCGTCAACAATCGCCGCCCATTGATTAATCAACATACGGCTTGCCACTGGCACGCTGATCAGCTCACCGAGATTGAACAGAATGTCTTTTTGCAGGAGCTTTTGAACCATCGACATGAGGTGCGCCGCAAAGGCGTTATGCCCGGCTTCGGCAAGCGCCTGATGAAATGCCAGATCGGCGTCTGTAACTGCTTCAGCGTTAAGTGTTGCTACAGCAGCCTCTGCCGCTTTCAAGCATTGATCCAGCCGCAAAAGGTCAGCAGGCGTTGCTCTTACAGCCGCCCAAACGGCACACTGACTTTCTAACACCGCTCTGAATTCCAGCAAATCGTCGTTGAGTGCCGGGTGAGATGCCAACATCTGCGACCAAGGGTCAGACAGCGCATCATTCAATTGGTCGGCGACATAGGTACCCCCACCCTGGCGGCTATAGAGCAGCCCGCGCGACGCTAGCTTCTGGATCGCCTCACGCAGACAAGGACGCGACACACCCAGCTCCAGCGAAAGTTCACGCTCAGCCGGCAGCCGATCACCCGCCTTGAGCGCACCTTCGAGAATGCGCTGCTCTAGCTGACGGGCAACTGTGTCAGATAACCGATGTGCCGTTTTTGAGTCCTGAGCCATGTCGAACTGTCGAAAATTGGTAATACCAATATTGGATGGTTGATCAATGGCAGTAAATTTATCACAGGTTTAATTAAAAAACCCTGTAGATACAATGAAATATTTTCAAATTTACAAGAAGTTTTGGTAATACCAATTTACCACACGGGGGCACACGGATTATATACAATGCAGTTACCATGACAAAACGCACTGTATTCTTTGTATCCGACGGCACGGGCATCACCGCGGAATCTCTTGGCCATAGCCTACTAAGCCAGTTTGAAGGTGTGGAGTGGATTCAACATCGCCTACCCTTCATCAATACTCGGGAAAAAGCCCTTGAGGCAGTGCAGAGAATCGAAGCAGTTGCCGAGCGAGATAGCTTTTGTCCGATTGTATTTACAACGCTCGTAGATACAGAAATCTCTGCACTGCTAGAAGCGGCTCCTGCGTTATGCCTGAATTTCTTCAAAACCTTTCTGGCACCGATTGAAGCTGAAATCAATATCAAATCAAATCATACGGTGGGGAGAACACACGGCCGTACAGACAGTTCTGATTACAAAAACCGGATTGAGGCGATCAATTACACCCTCGCGCATGATGACGGCATTACCGATCGCGACCTGAATGAAGCCGATGTCATTCTGGTTGGGGTTTCTCGCTGCGGCAAAACACCGACATCGCTTTATCTGGCCATGCAGTACGGCGTTAAAGCCGCGAACTTTCCGCTCATCCCGGAAGACTTCGATCGCGGCGTACTACCCGGCAAACTCAAAGATCACAAATCAAAGCTTTTTGGTTTAACCATTCAACCCGAACGCCTGGCAAAGATCCGCGAAGAGCGTCGACCCAATAGCAAATATGCGTCACTCGCCAACTGTCGTGCAGAAGTTTCTGATGCAGAGAAGATGATGCGCCGAGAAGGTATCCACTGGCTGGACTCTTCAACCAAGAGCATTGAAGAGATTTCAACGACAGTACTTCAGGAAATACGCCTGGACAGCAAGACTGCTTTCTAGCGGCTGTCAGAGCCTTTGGCGTACCTGCTCAAATAGGCACACAGCCGCCGCCGCATTCACATTCAGCGACTCCATACCACCCGGCATAGGAATTGTTATGCGGTGGGAGGCCATTTGTATCAGCTCGGGCTTAACACCCTGCCCCTCGTTACCAAATAGCCATGCCGTAGCCTGCATGAGTTGATGGCTATACAGATTCGTACCGCCATCAAGCACAGTAGCGGCAATCGAGCCCTTAAAAGCGCCAACAAAGTCTTCAAGCAGCACATCCGGATAAAGCTTCGCCAGCCATTGCGCGCCTTGCCCTGCCCGTAAGCAGCGTGGCGACCAGGGATCAGCGCAACCACCTGAGAGAACGATCTGGCGCACGCCTGCCGCAACTGCCGTACGAATAAGGCTGCCCACATTACCCGGATCCTGCACACGATCCAGCAGGAGCGTATCTACTGTAGCAAGCGGTGCCTGATCATTACTAACCGCAGCGCTAACAGTCAGTAAGCCGCTAGGCGCATCGGCGGGTGCTATCTGATCAAAAATCGAATCCGTTAACACCACGCGTCGAACAGAAGGCACCCGTTCAAGCAATCCAGTAATCTCGGGGAGATTGACACAACTTTGGGCAACAACAATTAGTTCAGGCCGGATGCCGGCACTCAGCTGTATATCCAGCAGATGCGCACCTTCGGCAACAACCTGAGCGTGCTCACTGCGTGCCTTTTTACTATCAATCAGCTTTTTGAACTGTTTGACCAGCGTATTCTGGCGTGAGCTGATCACTTCCATCAGGCAACACCCGGTAATGCGCATTGCGCAACGGGTCCGAAACTACGGCGATGCTCAGATAATGGTCCATGCAGCTTCAGTGCCGCTAAATGCACAGGTGTCGGATAGCCCATGTGTTTGGCAAAACCATACTGGGGATAAATCGCATCCAGTGCGACCATCTGCGCATCTCTGGCCGTTTTGGCCAGAATCGACGCAGCCGATATGGCAGGTTCTTTCGCATCGCCTTTAACAATAGCTTCAGCGCTGCAAAGAAGTCCTTGCGGAATTCGGTTGCCGTCAATCAATGCATGCGTAGGCGCCACTTGCAAACCTGCAATGGCACGCTTCATGGCCAGCATGGTCGCCTGCAATATATTAATCTGATCAACTTCCTGGGCAGAGGCTTCTGCAACACACCAGGCAATCGCCTTTTCCCGGATTTCATTGGCCAGTCGCTCGCGGACTGCCGGACGTAATTTTTTAGAATCCGCCAAACCGATGATTGGGCGGGCAGGATCAAGAATGACGGCAGCAGCAACCACCGAGCCGACCAAAGGCCCACGCCCTGCTTCATCTACACCACACACCCACTGCTGCATACTCATGCCTGCAATTTGAGGCAATCGACAACTGCATCTGCCGCACGCTCTGCGGAGTTTTGACGAAGCTTGGTATGAATGGCCGCAAAAGACGCTTCCATCTCTTTACGCCGGTTTGGCATTCGCCAGAGATCAATCAACGCTGTCGATAACTTCTCGGGCGTTGCATCTTCCTGCAGCAACTCCTGTACCACCAAACGACCCAGCAGAATATTAGGCAACCCGACCCAGGTGAGGTACCGCATCTTCCGGTAAATCCACGCAGAAATGGCTGTAACCTTATAAGTGATGACCATAGGGCAACGCAGCAAAGCCGCCTCAAGCGTTGCCGTACCGCTACAAACCAGCGCAAGATCACTGGCCGCCAGGGCTTCGCGGGCATGGCCGAAGAGAATTTTCACCTTCAAGCCGGGTTGGGCAAATTGCCTCAGGGCAGTTTCAAAAAGCTGCCGTGTTTCGGGCGTTGCTAATGGCACTAGAAATAGCGCATCCGGTAATTCTGCGGCGATGCGATTAGCGGTATCGATAAACAGTTCGGCATGAAACGCCAACTCGGACTGGCGGCTACCCGGCATCAGAGTGATGAGTGGCGACGCTTCGGGCAGCTTGAGGCTTTGTCGTACCAATCCGCGATCTGGGTTGATATCAATTTCATCCGCCAGCGGGTGCCCCACAAAGACCGGATGCAATCCTTTATCCGTATAACAGGCCGGTTCAAAGGGAAAGAGGCACAACAGCTGGTTCACTGCCGCGACAATTTTTTTGGTTCTACCGCGGCGCCATGCCCAAACGGTTGGGCTGACATAATGCACTGTAGGAATACCGGTGGCTTTAAGCTTCCGTTCTACCGTAAGGTTGAAATCAGGTGCATCTATGCCGATAAATACATTGGGGCGCCAGGCTTTTAACCGCGAAATAATGCCACGACGTATCGATAGAATTTCTGGCAGATGTGACAGCACTTCTGCAGCACCGCGTACCGCGAGCTTTTCCTGCTCATACTCACTTCGCAGACCGGCAGCGATCATTTTCGGACCGCCAATACCCATGAACTCGGCATCCGGATATCGGTGTTTCAATGCCTGAATCAGACTGGCACCCAGCACATCCCCGGATGCCTCTCCGGCTACCAGCGCAAATTTCAGGGGCCTGTCCGACACAAACACCACCCCAGGTTAGCGAATAATGCCGCGTTGAGACGAAGCGAGGAACTCGTTAAGAATGGCCACCTCAGGCGCCGTCTTCTGGATTTCATCCAGCTTGAGACGCGCTTCTTCCATGCTTAAGCCAGACTTGTAGACGGCACGATAAGCCTGTTTGATGGCATTAATAGCATCAGAGGTATAACCACGACGCTTAAGGCCTTCTGCATTAATCCCGCGAGGAATGGTTGGATAACCTTGCGCCATCACAAATGGCGGCACATCCTGGACCAGCATGGAGCCACCACCAATCATGGCGTGTGCGCCGATGCGCACAAACTGATGATATCCAGTATGTCCACCCAGAATGGCCCAGTCACCGACTTCGCAGTGACCCGCCAGTTGGGCATTGCTCGCCAGAATCGTCTGATTACCAATACGACAATCGTGTGCCACATGAACGTAGCCCATGACCCAGTTGTCCGAACCGATAGAGGTAACCCCTTTATCCTGAACAGTACCTACGTTGAAGCTCACGAATTCACGAATGGTATTGCGATCACCGATTTCGAGACGAGTGGGTTCACCGTTATATTTCTTATCCTGGGGAATACCACCTAAGGCAGCATAGTGGTGAATATTGTTATCACGACCAATCGTGGTGTGACCTTCAATCACGCAGTGCGAGCCAATACTTGTACCGTCACCGATACTGACATGCTCGCCAATAATCGTGAACGCACCCACATTCACGCCGATTCCTAACTGGGCCTTCGGGTGAACGAGTGCACTCGGGTGAATGTTAACCATATCAGGCACCGCCCATCTTACGATGTGCACACATGAGATCGGCTTCTGCCACAACCTGGCCATCTACCTTGGCAACGGCTTTGTATTTATAAATACCACGCTTGTTAGCGACCATCTCCGCATAGAGATCCAGACGGTCCCCCGGCCCTACCGGACGCTTGAAGCGTGCATTGTCGATACCGGCGAACAGATACAGATCGTCCGCTGCTTGAAGCGTTTCTTCTTCTGTGGCGGAAGCAAATGTCAGAATAGCAGCGGCTTGTGCCATTGCTTCCATAATCAACACACCCGGCATCACTGGATATTCCGGGAAGTGACCTGTGAAACAGGGTTCATTCACCGTCACATTTTTAATAGCGTGAATGGTTTTGCCGTACTCGATATCCTCAACGCGATCAACGAGCAGGAATGGATAACGGTGCGGGAGAATCTTACGGATCTGATGGATGTTGAGTTGTGGCATGTGGATTACTCCCCGTTATGTTTTTCGGTCAAAGTTTTGATTTGTGCTTCTAGTAACTGAACTTTGCTCGCCAGGCTATCGAGCTGGCGCAAGTTCGCTGCAATATGCAACCAGTCCGCATGTTGCAAACTGGGGAAAACTCCTGTGTATTGCCCCGGCTTACGGATGTTCTTGATAACAGCCGTACCCCCCGAAATCGTAACATCGTCACAGATCTCGATATGCCCGGAAAACATGGCCGCACCGCCGATAATGCATCGCTTACCGATGATCGTGCTACCGGCGATTCCAGCACAAGCCGCAATCGCGGTGTGATCGCCGATCCGGCAATTGTGGCCAATCATGATCTGATCATCGATACGGACACCATCACCGATTACCGTGTCATCTAATGCACCGCGGTCGATACAGGTATTGGCACCCACTTCCACATCGTTACCAATAACTGTGCGGCCGATCTGCGGAATTTTGATCCAGGCATCACCATCCTTGGCATTGCCAAACCCATCGGCACCAATCACCACTCCTGCGTGCAAAACCACACGATCGCCTAATTGGCAATCGTGATAAATGACCACGTTCGGGTAGATCAATGCATCGTCGCCGATAGACACATCATCCCCAATCACTACGCCGGCATGAATAATCGCGTTACGACCGATCTTGGCAGTAGGCGATATGACGGCCGTTGGGTGAATACGCGGATCGGGAACCGACACCGGATTCAATAACTGGCTAACACGCGCAAAATACAGGTACGGATTAGCTGTAAGTATATGGGCGCGCGGGAAATGGCCCTTGGCTTCCATGGGCAGAATCAGTGCCGATGCACTGGTTGTCGCCAGCAAATGCGCATACTTCCTCTGCGACAGAAAACTCACCTGCCCTTCGGTGGCATCTGCCAACGGGGCGATCGCACTGATAGCGACAGCAGCATCTCCTACCAGCTCACCCCCGAGTTTTGCCTGAATCTCTGCAAGCGTTAGGGTTACCTTAGGCTTACTCATTGTGCAGGCAGCTTCCCATCATCAGCCAACGCCTTGATAATTTTGTCCGTAATATCGATGCGTGGACTAAAGTAAACAGCGTCCTGCACGATCAGATCATATTTTTCTGTTTCAGCAATTTGCTTGAGTGCCTTGTTGGCTCGCTCGATAACCACTGCCATCGCTTCGTTACGGCGCACATCCAGATCTTCACGGAATTCGCGCTGTTTGCGCTGAAAGTCACGCGAGGCATCTGATAAATCACGTTCACGATTCCGGCGTTCAGCCTCGGACATCGTCGCGCCATTCTTTTCCAGCGCTTCCTGCTGGGATTTAATCTGCTTGCCCAGCTTTTGTAGTTCAAGCTCGCGCTTGGCAAACTCGGCCGTGAGTTTCTTGTTGGCTTTGATCGCAATCGGCGCCTGATCAAAAAGACGCTGCATATCGACAAAGCCGATCTTGGTTTCTGTTGCAGCGACCAATCCAGAAAAGAAAAGTCCGGACATCGCAATCGCCAGGAGTACTAAACGACTAGAACGTAAACGATTCATAACAGCCTCTTTAGAAAGCACTACCCATCGTAAACTGGAACGGTTGCTTCTGCGCACCGGGACCCGCACCTATAGGATAACCTAGGCTGAATTTAAGCGGGCCCACGGGAGATACCCAGGACATACCGATACCTGCCGAAGTCGCAATCGTATTATTCGTCGGGTTACAAGTCATACCAGGATAGCAACCTGGTGTGGCTGACCCTACGGCGCCTACATAACCCACATCATAGAAAATGTTCCAACGCATCGTGTCACCGAGGCCTGGCAACGGACCCTGGAATTCGAAGTTACCGGTAGCCACTTGGTTACCACCAATATAAGAGGTTCCACCACCGGCATTCGTTGCCTGAGGACCCACCGTACCCGGTTTATAACCACGCACCGAACCGATACCACCCGCATAGAAATTCTTGTAGAAAGGATAGGCTTTATCACCAATCCCTTGACCGTAACCCAGATTGATATTGGCCATAGCAATCAATTTATTTTTTGGGGTCAGTGGTACGAAGTGCTGTTCCTGATAAGACAGCTTGTAATAAGCAATACTTCCCGGCGGACTGGCCACTTCAGCACCAATACCAAAGCGGTTGCCCTTGTTCGGCATGATGTTCGAATCAAAGGAGTTCAACCGCCACCCAGCACTGGAAATCAGCGAGGTATTCGTAGAGCCATATTTTTGCGTGAAGTTGTAAATGTTATATGGAACATTCGGATAGGTGTACGTCGCATTCGGTGTGACAGAAGTATCCGTCACTGTTGTTGTACTAGCCCCCGACAAATTAATGTTCGTCGAATCAATCGTGAAGCCAAGATTCATACTACTGGTTTCACTCAATGGATAGCCGAAGCGGATACCGCCGCCGCCCGACATGGTTTTGTAAGTGGATAACCAGTCTAGCGTCGCCGAGTTAAAAGTTTTGTAATAGCCATCGTAACCAATACTGATACCGTTAACCGTGTAGTACGGATCGGTATAAGACAGGTTGTAGAGGGTATTGACCTTACTGGTATTGACAGAAAGCGTCAGATTTTTACCGCTACCAAACAGGTTATTTTGGGCAATCGAACCCGACAGCGTAATCTTTTCGTAGCTGGAGAAACCGGCACCAATCTGGAAGCTACCGGTCGACTTTTCTTCAACGTTCACGTTAAGATCAACCTGATCGTTCGTACCCGGTGCTGGCGGTGTCTGAATATCGACCTGTTTGAAGAAATCAGTCCGCATCAAACGTTCACGAGAGAGTTTGATCTTGTCGGCATCGTACCAGGCACCTTCGATCTGACGCGTATCCTGACGAACAACTTCATCACGGGATTTAACATTGCCCGTGACGTTGACCTTGCGTACGTAAACACGACGGCCCGGATCAACAAAGAAGGTAAACCCGACCAGGCGTTTTTCACGATTAATATCGGGCGCCGCATTAACGTTGGCAAAGGCATAGCCTTCTTTACCTAGGCGTTCGGTAATCGCCTTAATGGTCTGGTTCACTTTTTCACGCGAAAAGTCCTGACCGGGTGCAATTTTTATGAGTTTCCGAATGTCCGCTTCCGGAACAATAAACTCACCAACCACTTTAACGCTGCTGATCAGATAGCGGTTACCTTCACTCTGGGTAATCGTCAGATAGATATTCTCTTTATCCGGGCTAATCGATACCTGTGTGGAGTCGATTGCATAATCCAGATAGCCACGATCCTGATAGAACGAGCGCAGTTTTTCCAGATCCGCAGTCAGCTTCTGGCGGGAGTACTGATCACTCTTGGTATACCAGGACATCCAGGTAGGCGTTGACTGCTCGAACAGGTCGAGCAACTCGTTTTCAGGATAGGCCTTAGCGCCAATGATATTAATCTCACGGATTTTAGCCGTGTCGCCTTCGAGGATGGCGAAGTTGATGGCAACCCGATTACGTTCGAGCGGCGTGACCGTTGTCGTGATCTGTACGGCATATTTACCGCGGGAGAGGTACTGGCGCTTTAGTTCTTGCTCAGCCCGTTCCAGAACCGAGCGGTCAAAAATTCTTGAATCGGCGAGACCGACTTCCTTAAGCGACTTGAGAACAACGTCTTTCTCAAACTCTTTCATACCCTCGAAGGTAATCGAGGCAATCGCTGGGCGCTCGGCAATCGTAACGATTAACTCGTGACCAACCGCTTCAATCCGCACGTCTTTGAAAAAACCCGTGGCGTAAAGTGCGCGAATCGCCTCGGTAATCTTTTGAGCATCAACAGTTTCACCGACTTTAATCGGCAAATAGGTAAATACCGTACCGGGCTCGGTTCTCTGGAGCCCTTCTATACGGATATCTCGCACAACGAAGGGGCGAAACGCTTCGGTTTCGTGCTGCGTCTGAGCCCATGACGCTCCAGGGGCTGTCACGGAAAGCAGAGCACTAAAGCAGGCGGCAAAAAGGCGCTGCTTCATTAAGCCTGATTTGCGAGAGAGGCGATACTTCTGAGACATCCGGTTACCAGTTAAATAGTCGCTGTAAGTCGTTGAAAACTGCAATAAACATCAGCGATCCAAGTAAAACAACACCAAAACGCTGAAACAAGGCCTGACGCTCGGCCGAAACGGGTTTTCCAGTCAGAATCTCAACGAAATAATACAGCAAGTGCCCCCCATCTAGGAGAGGCAACGGCAACAGGTTAATCACACCTAGCGATAAACTGACTATGGCCAAAAACCGTAAAAAAGCGTCCAGACCAATGCGAACCGTCTGCCCGGCTGCCGAAGCAATGCTAATCGGGCCTGACAAGTTATCTAACGATGCTTTACCCACAATCATCTGACCCAGCATGACGAGGGTAAAACGGCTCTTTTCATAGGTTTCGGTAGCAGCAGCAGCGAATGCTTCCACCGGATTCAGCGATTGATGAAATTTATACGCCGCTGGAATAGGACCGGGTTGAGGGGAAACCCCTGCCCGACCAATAACCTGACCTTGCTCTTCGATCTGGGCAGGTGTTAAGGCTAGAGATAGTGTTTGTCCCTGACGTTCAATTTGAACCGTTAGTGTTTGGTCAGGATGCGTACGTACGTTCTGAACAAATTCGAACCAGTCCTTAATCGGATGACCATCTATCAGTTTGATCTGATCGCCCGGCAACATCCCTGCCCTTGCCGCCGCACTATCCGCCTGAACCTGACCGACGATCGGTGCCAAAGGCGGACTGGCCAGCTTTAGACCCAGGCTACTCAATAAGGTGGGGCCTAATGCGACATCCGTGGGCAATTTCAACTCAAGGCCACGGTCTTTAGCATCCACGATTGGCACACCCTGCTCGGTGGCAACCACAGCCAGGGTGACACTAGACTCTTTGCCGAAAAGTTGTATCAGTTGCCACTGCGCTCCCGACCAAGTCTCAACGGCACGACCATCGACACGGGTGACCATATCACCGGCTCGAATACCTGCGGCTGCAGCTGGCGTATCTGCAGCGGGAGCAGCAAGAATAGGCCGCCACTCGGTAATACCATTGAGAAATACAACCCAGTAAAGCAATAAGGCCAGCAGGAAATTTGCTAACGGGCCTGCCACAACCATCGCAATGCGTTTTGAAACCGGCTGCGTATCAAAAGCCTGTAAACGGAGTTCGGCAGACAATCCGGATTCTTCCCGGGTGTCGAGCGGTTTAACATAGCCGCCTAGTGGCCAGAGACAAATCGCCCATTCGGTGCCGGACTTGTCCTTACGCGACCAGAGTGTTTTGCCAAAACCAAATGCAAAGCGTAAAACACGCACCCCGCACCAGCGCATGACGAGGTAATGCCCGAGCTCATGAACCGTTACGAGCACGCCAATTGCGATGATAAAGCCCCACACAGAATTAATAAAATTCATGGCGTACCATCCACCAGGGCTTGGGCATAATGCCGGGCGCGTCGATCAACATCCAGAACCGAATCCAGATCAGTGAGCGGGTAATCCGAAATTTCGGCCAGCGTCTGACGAATAACCTCCGGAATCGCAAGAAATTTTATTTTCCTGTCCAGAAACGCAGCAACTGCCACTTCATTCGCCGCATTCAGCACTGCTGGAGCCGACCCACCCCGCTTCAGCGCCTCAAAAGCTAGCGATAGGCAAGGAAACGCTTCAAGATCAGGCTCTGCAAAGTCGAACTGTACACAGGAGACCAGATCCAGCAAACTGACGCCGGATTGAATGCGCTCCGGCCAGGCCAATGCATGGGCAATCGGGGTTCGCATATCGGGTTCACCGAGTTCTGCAATGACCGAACCGTCTACATATTGAACCAATGAATGGATCGTGCTTTGCGGATGCACAACCACTTTGATCTTTTCGGCGGGCAGCCCGAACAGAAAATGGGCCTCAATGACTTCGAGACCTTTGTTCATGAGTGACGCTGAGTCTACTGAGATCTTAGGACCCATCGACCATTTAGGATGGCTAACCGCCTGTTCCGGTGTGACTTCTGTCAACTGCTCTTTTTTATAACCACGGAATGGGCCACCCGATGCCGTGAGCACAATATGGCTAACCCCATTTGCTTCGGGATTCGCTGCATAGTTTGCAGGCAACGACTGGAAAATAGCATTGTGCTCACTATCGATTGGCAAAAGCAAGGCACCCGATCGGCGTACCGCCTCCATGAAAACCGGACCTGCCATTACAAGGGCTTCTTTATTAGCCAGCAGCACACGCTTGCCGGCCTCTGCTGCGGCAAGCGCCGAGGGTAAACCGGCGGCACCGACAATGGCAGCCATGACCGTATCGATTTCGGGGGTTCTTACGAGCGATACTAACGCTTCTGCACCAGTCTGAACTTGTACCTTAGAGCCTTTAGCCGTTAGACGCGCCTGCAATTGCTCGGCAGCAGCCGGGTCAACCACCACCACGACAGCCGGCTTAAAGCGATCAATCTGATTTTCGAGCAAATCAATTTGGCGCAATGCTGCTAACGCATAGACACGATAGCGTGCAGGATGCCGAGCAATGACATCTAGTGTGCTTTGCCCTATAGAACCCGTGGAGCCAAGAACGACAACGCGCTGCTGCATGTGACTCTTTTAGTGCCCAACGGCAATGATGATCATCAGCAGCGCGACCGGCAACACAGACAATTGACTGTCGATGCGGTCCAGCACCCCGCCATGGCCCGGCAATAACTGCGAGCTGTCCTTGATGCCGGCCTGACGTTTCATCAGGGACTCGAACAAATCACCCGTGACCGAAAGCACCAGCAACAGCAACAGTACCGGCAATGAAAGCGCTGCGAAAATGCCCCCGACCTGATTAAGTGCAAAGGCATAAATCAACATACAGATCGCAGCACCAGCGACACCCTCCCAGGTTTTTCCCGGGCTAATTGCGGGGGCAAGTTTGCGCTTACCAAACTGTTTGCCTGAGAAATACGCACCAATATCTGCAATCCATGGCACTGCCATCGTTGCAAGCAATAACCAGGGTTCCGGAGGTACCGATTTCATGGAAACCAAGGCACACCAGGCGGGCACGAGCAACACGATCCCCACCAAGAAATGGAGGACCGGCTTGCGCAGCTCCCAGCGCTTAACTAACCACAAGGGCACAAGCAGCAACCAGAAAATGCTGGCAACAAGCAAGCTGATGCCTGTTAACCAGGCCATCCAGTAAACCGGTGCGACCAGGGCGATGGCTGCCAAAATATTGCCGAACAATATAGCCATAACAATTCGTGCCACGGGTGAGACATAGGGTCTCGGCGTCATGCGTAACCATTCCCAGAAACCCAGACCTGAGAGCAATGAAGCAAATACGACCCAGGTCCAACCAGGCAATACAAACAAAACAAGCAACACCAACACCAGAAGCACAGTTGCTGTTTTAATACGGGTCATTAACATGATGAGTTACCTTCCTTACCAGCAGCGGTGCCAGGCTTCTGAATCACTGCACGTTGTGCCGCTTCGATCTGATCGCCCGTCTGCCCGAAACGTCTCTGACGTTTCTGGAATGAACGTATGGCAGTGACAAAGGCTTCCTCACCGAACTCAGGCCAAAGGATTGGGGTGAAATAGAGCTCCGAGTAAGCTAATTGCCAGAGGAGGAAATTGGATATGCGCTCTTCCCCACCCGTTCGTATGAAAAGATCGGGCTCAGGCACGCCGGCAAAACAGAGATAGGGCTCAAGATCCTGCTCTACAAATTCGCCTGCGCGCTCCGGATGCGCAAGCACTAAGCGGTTGATTGCCTGGGCGATATCCCAACGACCCCCATAGTTTGCACACACATGCAGCGTCATTCGGGTATTCGCCGCAGTGAGCGATTCGGCCTGAGCAATCATGGTCTGTAATTCTGGCGCAAACCTTGAGCGATCACCCACTATACGTAAACGGATTCCGTGCTCGTTGAGCTTGCCGATTTCCTGTTCCAGTGCACGCATGAATAGTTGCATCAGCAAGGTGACTTCTTCAGGTGGTCGACGCCAGTTTTCAGAGCTGAATGCAAAGAGCGTCAGATGTTCAACACCCATTTCCAGACAACGACGAACGGTACTACGAACCGTTTCGACACCCTGGCGGTGCCCAGCAACGCGTGGAAGCAAACGACGTTTAGCCCATCGTCCATTACCATCCATGATAATGGCAATATGTCGCGGACACACGCCATCAAGGACAGAAGGCTCAGCCTGGGGCTGAGCCTGTCGTTTGAACCAGCGGGTGATGAGGCTCACTTGTATCCGTTAGATCTGAAGCAGTTCTTTTTCTTTATCCGCCAGCAGCTTGTCGATATCAGCAACAAACTTATCCGTCAGCTTCTGGATATCGTCTTGCGATCGACGCTCTTCATCTTCCGAGATTTCTTTGTTTTTTAGTTGGTCTTTAAGGGTGTTGTTGGCGTCACGACGTAAATTACGCACGGAAACCTTGCCATTCTCGCCTTCACCCTTCACCAGCTTGATCAGTTCCTTACGGCGCTCTTCAGTTAGTGCTGGCATCGGGACGCGAATTGACTCACCTTGCGCTGCAGGATTCAGACCCAGATCCGAATCACGGATTGCCTTTTCGATCTTACCCGCCATCTGCTTTTCAAAAGGCTGCACGCCCAGTGTACGCGAGTCAATCAGATTAATGTTCGCCACCTGGTTCACCGAAACCATTGAGCCGTAGTATTCAACCATCACATGGTCGAGAATACCCGCATGGGCACGGCCTGTACGAATCTTACCCAGATCCGTCTTCAGGCTTTCCAGCGATTTGAGCATGCGCTGCTCTGTATTTTTTCTGATTTCGCTCATGTTACATTTCCTTACGTATCAGCAATAAACGAGCGTGCCTTCTGTTGCGCCCATAACGACACGCTCCAGTGCACCTGTCTCGAAAATCGAAAAGACATTGATTGGTAACTTCTGATCACGACACAACGCAAAAGCTGTGGCATCCATGACTTTCAAATCCTTCTGAATCGCTTCATCAAAGGAGATGGTTTCATATTTGGTTGCGGTTGGGTCTTTCTTCGGATCAGCGGTATAGATACCGTCAACCTTGGTAGCTTTCAGCACGATTTCTGCGCCGATTTCGGCACCACGCAACGCCGCAGCCGTATCTGTGGTGAAGAAAGGATTACCTGTGCCCGCAGCAAAAATCACAATACGACCCTGCTCCAGGTAACGTATCGCTTTACCACGCACATAAGGCTCAACCACTTGCTGAATATCCAGCGCAGACTGCACGCGCACCGGCAGACCCGCAATGCGCATCGCATCCTGTAACGCGAGGCTATTCATTACGGTGGCCAGCATACCCATGTAATCGGCTTGGGCACGATCCATGCCCGAGGCTGACGCTGCGACGCCGCGGAAAATATTACCGCCGCCGATGACCACACCCATCTGGACACCCAGATCAGCAACTTTTTTAATTTCGGCGACGATTCCGTTGATCGTCTGACGATTAATGCCATACGCATCATCGCCCATTAATGCTTCTCCGGACAGCTTGAGCAATATACGTTTGTATTTGGGCGTTGCCATGATTTAACCTTTCAATACAGAGGTGCGTGCTTCAAGAATCCGGCGGGTCACGCACAAAGGCGTGACCCTACAGACACAAATTACTTCTTGGCGGCAGCGGCAGCCTGCTGGGCAGCCACTTCAGCAGCAAAGTCATCAACCTTCTTCTCGATGCCTTCACCAACCAGGTACAGCGTGAAGCCATTGATGCTAGCGTTCTTCTGCTTCAGCAATTGCTCAATGGTTTGCTTACCATCTTCAGCCTTCACGAAAACCTGGCCCATCAGAGTCACTTCTTTCAGGAACTTCTGAACGGTACCTTCAACCATCTTGGCAACGATATCCGCTGGCTTACCCGATTCTGCAGCCTTTTCGGTAGCAATGCGACGCTCGGTCTCGATCAGCGCGGCATCAACGCCCGATGCATCTAGGGATTTAGGCTTGTTGGCCGCAATGTGCATGGCCAGATCTTTGGCCATTGCTTCATCACCGCCCACCAGATCAACCAGAACACCGATCTTGCTACCACCGTGAATGTACGAAGCAACCTTACCTGCACCTTCGATACGCACAAAACGGCGAATCGACATGTTTTCACCAATCTTACCAACCAGAGCGGCACGCACAGTTTCAACCGTCGAACCGTCCATTGGCAATGCCGACAGCGCAGCTACATCAGCCGGATTCTGCGTCGCAACTAGCTCGGCCACTTTGCTCGTGAATGCCAGGAAATCATCATTCTTGGCGACGAAGTCAGTCTCACAGTTCACTTCAACCATTGCTGCAAGCTTGCCATCAGCAGCAATGTAGATACCCACAATGCCTTCGGCAGCAATACGTGCCGCAGCTTTCGAAGCCTTGCTACCCAGCTTAACGCGCAGAATTTCTTCGGCCTTGTCCATGTCGCCAGCGGCTTCAGTCAGTGCCTTCTTGCACTCCATCATTGGCGCATCGGTCTTTTCGCGAAGTTCTTTAACCATTCCTGCGGTAATTTCAGCCATGCTTATCTCCTAATTCGTATCTGATTCACGCTGTTTGCCCCGGAAACGCAGAGGCAAAAAGCTTGCTTATTGCAAATCGGCCGCCCGAAGGCGGCCGATCATGCCGGATAAACCCGAAAGAACCAGGCGTCCGGCGTGACGGGTTATTCGCCCGCGACTTCTTCTTCGACCTCAACGAACTCGTCATCACCAGCAGCGGCATCAACGATTTCCTGGATCGACTGGCTACGGCCTTCCAGGACGGCATCAGCGATACCGCGGGCATACAGACGAATCGCACGCGACGAGTCATCGTTGCCCGGAATGATGTAATCAACGCCTTCTGGGCTATGGTTGGTATCAACCACGCCGATAACTGGGATGCCCAGCTTCTTGGCTTCGGTCACGGCAATCTTGTGATAGCCGACATCGATGATGAAAATAGCATCTGGCAAGGTTGCCATGTTCTTGATACCACCAATGGACTTCTGCAGTTTTTCCAGCTCGCGCTTGAAATCCAGCGCTTCTTTTTTGGTCAGCTTCTCGCACGAACCATCTTCAACAGATTGCTCCATGTCTTTCAGACGCTTGATCGATTGCTTCAGCGTTTTGTAGTTGGTGAGCATGCCACCCAACCAGCGCTGATCAACCCAAGGCATGCCAGCACGCGCTGCTTCTTCAGCAACGATTTCGCGCGCTTGACGCTTGGTGCTTACAAACAGAACCGTACCCTTGTTTGCCGACAGCTTCTTAACGAAAGCGATAGCTTCGTTGTACTTGGCAACGGTCTTTTCAAGGTTAACGATGTGAATCTTGTTACGAGCCCCAAAAATGTAGGGGGCCATACGGGGGTTCCAGAAGCGGGTTTGGTGTCCGAAGTGGACGCCGGCTTCCAGCATTTGACGCATTGTCGACATAACGACTCCTTGCAGGGTTAAACCGCCACAACACCGACTGCGATTTTTCCGGAGAAAAACACCCTGAATTCGGTATTGTGTGTGGATTTGTCCCGAAACGGATGCTCCGGGACGATTTCAGCCTAGCGGCCGGTTTTCATTAAGAAAACTCGTAAATTATAGCAGCAAACAACGCACTGCAGCAAGCGTAGATCACATTTTGGCTGGCTGTAGCAGAGCGACTCGGTTATGCTTCGCTTTGAGTTGCAAAGACCCATACCAACCCTGCTTCCCCACCCATAAAAGCCAAAAAATGAGCGTTACGATTAAAAGCCCCGAACAAATCAATGCCATGCGCGTTGCCTGCAAGCTTGCGTCTGAAGTCCTTGATTATATTGCACCTTTTGTTAAACCGGGTGTAACTACGGGTGAGCTCGACAAGCTCTGTCACGATTACATGGTTAACGTTCAAGGAACTATCCCTGCGCCCTTGAATTATCAACCACCGGGTTACACCCCCTATCCCAAATCGATCTGCACCTCAGTTAACCACCAAGTGTGCCATGGTATCCCCGGTGATAAACAACTCAAAAAGGGCGATGTCGTGAACCTGGACATCACCGTCATTAAAGACGGCTGGTATGGCGATACGAGTCGCATGTTTAGCGTAGGCGAAGTATCTACCCTTGCCCAGCGTCTGAGTGACGTGACCTATGAGTGCCTCTGGAAAGGCATCGACGTGGTACGCCCAGGCGCCACTCTTGGCGATATCGGGCACGCTATTCAGACGCATGCCCAAAAAAGTGGCTATTCCGTGGTTCGAGAATTCTGTGGACACGGTATCGGCCAACACTTTCACGAAGATCCCCAGGTGCTGCACTACGGCAAACCCGGTACTGGACTCAAGCTGCAGGAAGGCATGATTTTCACCATCGAGCCGATGATCAACGCGGGCAAAGCCGATATTAAAGAGCTTGCGGACGGCTGGACCATTGTGACCAAGGATCATTCGCTCTCGGCACAATGGGAACACACGATTGTGGTGACTGCCGATGGCGTTGAAGTCCTGACGCTTTCAGACGGCACCCCTCCCCGACCAAACTTTTAACCGAGTTTGAGCATGACACAAGGCGCCAAGCAAGTACTCACCGAGATTCGCGAAACCCTTCAACAGGGTCAGAAGGATCTAGCTGACGCCTATCTGGCGCAACCAGACCACAAAGCCTACCTTGCAGGCCGATCCCAGCTGGTCGACCAGATGCTGGAGCGTCTCTGGACGAACGCAAGCTTACCCAAATCGGCGGCGTTGATCGCTGTCGGTGGCTATGGCCGGGGTGAACTTTATCCCTATTCTGACATTGATGTCCTGATTGCACTGGAGCATCCACCAACACCGGAAGTTGAAGCCGCATTAGAAGGTCTGATCAGCCAGTTCTGGGATATCGGGCTAGCTGTTGGTCACAGTGTTCGCACCATTGATGAATGTATTACCGCTGCGGCATCCGATATAACTGTCCAAACTGCTCTCTACGAATCGCGGCTGATTTGTGGACAAGCCAAACTTCAAAAAGTGCTGCATCAGCGTATTGAAAGCTGCATGGTGGCGGATCAGTTTATTGCGGCAAAGCTAGCCGAGCAGGAAGAGCGTCATCTACGCTTTGCTTTCAGCGCCTTTAGCCTGGAACCGAACTGCAAAGAAAGCCCTGGCGGTCTACGTGACCTTCATAGTCTTAACTGGATTGCACAGGCAGCGGGATTCGGGGCTCAAAATAATGTCTGGCAGGCGCTGCAACAAGAGGCGTTAATGCAGGGGGATGAACGTGTTGCCCTGGAACGGGCAGCAGGATTCCTGGCCGATGTCCGGATTCGCTTGCATTTACTGACTGGGCGCGCTGAAGATCGCCTGCTTTTTGATATTCAGGGACAAATTGCCCACCAGTTCGGCTTTACGGATATTGCTGATCGACGCGCCAGCGAACAATTCATGCAACGCTACTACCGCATCGCCAAGAGAGTCACACAGATCAATACCATTGTTCTCAAGTCGATCAGCGAACGTCTCGCACCCGCCAACAAGCAGAAAATTAAACGCCTGAACGATCGCTTCCAGAAAGTCGGCCACAAACTCGATATCGTTGATCCACTGATCTACCAGAGCAACCCTTCCGCGATTCTGGAAACCTTCCTGCTCATGGAAAAACAGGGGGGCGTTCAGGAGATGACGGCACGAACACTCCGTGCTGTCTATGCAGCACGTCGAATGATTAACAGAGAATTCCGTAACCAACCGGAAAATAAGCAGCTATTTATTCAGATTCTGCGCCAGAAGAATGGTGTGCTACATGCGCTGCGCCTGATGAACCAGTTTGATATTCTTGGCAGATATATCCCTGCATTCGGACAAATCGTCGGTCAGATGCAGCACGACCTGTTTCATGTGTTTACGGTTGACCAGCACATTCTTCAAGTAGTCAGAAACATAAGGCGTTTTGTACGCGAGGACTTTGCGCACGAAAATCCCTTCTGCCATCGCCTGATGAACGAATTCGAGCGCCCCTGGCTGCTCGTTCTTGCGGCACTATTTCATGACATTGCAAAGGGTCGAGGCGGCGATCATTCGGAATTAGGCATGGCTGATGCTGAGGCCTTTTGCCAGTCTCATGGTCTGAGCAAAAAAGATACGCAATTAATCGTCTGGCTCGTTAAAGAACACCTCACCATGTCGGCGGTTGCCCAGAAGGAAGATATTTCAGACCCATCGACCGTTGCCGCTTTTTGCAAACGTGTTGGAGATGCACGCCACCTCACCGCACTATATCTATTAACCGTTGCCGACATTCGCGGAACCAGCCCCAAAGTCTGGAACTCATGGAAGGCGCGCCTGCTAGAAACGCTTTATCGCACATCACTCAACCGCCTTGAAATTCTTCAGGGCGACAACCCTGATCAGGTCGGTGATATGGTCGTGCAACGTAAACGGGATGCGCTAACCCACCTGCGCTACTTTGCCTTAGGCGATTCGGTACAAGCGCAATTCTGGAAGCAGCTTGATGATGTCTATTTCCTCCGCCACACGGATGAGGAAATTGCCTGGCATACACGGTCACTTTACTATCGGACGCATGAAAACAAACCAGTGGTTCGAGCTAGACCCAACCCAGAAGGCGATGGTATTCAAGTACTGGCTTATGCGCCGGATCAGCCTGATCTCTTTGTGCGACTTTCGGGATACTTCAGCTCGATTGGCTATTCCATTATGGATGCCAAAATTCACACGACAAAACATGGCTACGCGCTTGATAGCTTCAATTTGTTCGATGCATCGAATCGCGGCATTGATCGTGAAACCTGTGCGATTATTGAGCATGATCTTATCGAAGTGCTTCTGGGAAAGATTCAGCCTAGAACACCTGGGATGGGAAGAATCTCGCGACAGGTACGATCGTTCCCCATCGCACCGGATGTGATGCTGGAACCTGATGAGAGCGGGCAACAGTATGTTTTGTCCATTCGCACGGCGGACCGTACCGGGTTGCTACATGCGATCGCCGAAACCTTAACGCGACATGGTGTTGCACTTCACACAGCGCGCATCTCAACCCTCGGCGAACGTGCTGAAGATACCTTCCTGATTTCTGGTCGCTCACTGTCACAGAGCCGCGACCGTTTATTACTGGAAAACGATTTGCTGGAGCAGTTGAAGATCTAGATCCGGCTGCCCTATTCCGGAACTTTGCAGCCCACCAGCGTTTCTATTAGAAGCCGCACCTTACACATGGCGGTCTCAAGCACTGGACCGAGGGCGCTAAACTCGATGCCATTGACGCTTTCACCAATGCCCGCCGCATAGTTGGCAACCACATTGAGTTGCGCATAAGGTATACCAAGCTCACGCGCCAAAACGGCTTCCGGCATGCCCGTCATACCCACAACATCCGCCCCATCTCCCGCTAAGCGACGGATTTCCGCTGCAGTTTCCAGACGAGGGCCCTGCGTGCACGCGTAAACACCGCCTTCGTGAACATTAAAACCGAGCAAGTCTGCAACACCGGAAAGTTTGCTGCGAATCTCTTCGGAGAACGGATGCGTAAAGTCGATATGCATGTCGACACCGGGCTCGGAACCATGAAAGGTTGAAGCACGACCCCAGGTGTAATCAATCACCTGATCCGGAATCACTAGATCCCCCGGACCTAAGGTCGGGTGTATCGACCCTACGGAACCCACCGCAACAATTCCGGTGACCCCCAAAGAGTGAAGTGCGTAAATATTAGCCCGGTAATTAATACGATCAGGCTGAATGGTGTGGCCATAGCCATGCCTGGCAAGGAACACCATGGGATGGCCGCAAATTGTACCCAGAGTCATCGGACACGAGGGTTCGCCATAGGGGGTACGAACGAATTGCCGGTGAGCGCCATCAAGAATAGGCAAATGATTAAGCCCACTGCCACCGATAATTGCCAACAATGGTGATTTGTCTGTTGTGTTCATGATGTCCATAATCAATTAATCACACGGGTGACGCAATAGCTTCACTGCGTTCAAGCGTTGCTTCGCCGAGCACTGGCACCACATTACCCGGCATCGCATGGTGCAACGAAGCGGTCGGCAGGGACAACTTTCTAAACTGAACATTTGGCAGGCTAATGCCAAAGGGGGCATGGCCTATGACCGATGATGCAATTAATTGCATCATGGTCTGGCGCCCTGCATCTTTCATCACCCAGGGCAAAGCAGTACGATCTGCCAGATGAATCGTGCGAATCGAACTAATCTGCGCAGCCAAAGCCACCGCAGCCTGCTGGAAGGCAAGACGGTATTGCATTACTGCATATTGCTCCGGCACATCCCTTGGCAAAGCATCTGCTGGTGCACCAGCAATCCAGAGCACCATCGCCTCGGGCGCAAACTCGTTTAAATCCTTGATGAGTAGCTCGTGGATTTGTCGGATATCGGCTAGGCCGTATGTGGCATCCGGCACACGCTCACGTGTAGCCTCCAGACAATCCATTCTATTATCCAGAGCGAATACGGTCTTCCCACGCTTAGCCAATGCCGCCGTTGAATGCCCAAACCCGCAGCCAATTTCCAGAACACGATCTGCCCACACACGGCTACTAAGCCAGTCATACGCGCCCTGCTTTTCAAGATCAGCTGCCTCAGCAGACCAGCGTACCAATGTATCTGGAAGCGTCTCTTCCAGCGCAGTTCGTTTCGCGGCTGAATGTTGTTGGATCATGCCGGGGTCGCCACGAAGATGCCGTTAGCGTTACGCCACAATCCATCCACATCGAGACCAAAACCATAAACATACTGATCCGGTGTTTTTAATGCAGGATAGTCAGGCTGACAGGGCTGCGGCATCGATTTTTCTTTATGGGTCAGGACAGCGATCTCGACACTACGGGCGCCCTCGGCTTTTAACCATTGGGCAATTTCATGTAAGGTGACGCCCTCGTCGAGAATGTCATCGAGCAGCAACACATCCCGATCCCGCACTGGTTTTCTTGGACGCACCAGCCAGTTAAGCGTGCCACCGGTACGTTCTTCACCATAACGACTGGCATGCACATAATCCAGGTCTAACGAAAACTTGAGGCGCGGCAGCAAATGGCCTGCATAGACCACAGCACCCGTCATGACGCAGAGCACTAGTGGGCAAGCCACTGCATAGCGCTCATTCAAAAGCGCTGCCTGGGCTTCCAGAAGACCATCAATTGCCGCGCGGTCATAAAGGCATTCGGCAATCAATGGATCGTGTCGCATCTTGAAACCCCGACAGATTACTTAATCGATTCGAGATACTGGCTAAATTCTTGGCCTACTTCCGGATGACGCTGACCCAGAGCGACTGTTGCTTTGAGATAGCCTAATTTCGAACCACAGTCATAGCGCACACCGTCATAACGATAGGCCAGCACCTGCTCTTCACCGAGCAGACTGGCAATGCCATCCGTCAACTGAATCTCGCCACCTGCACCCGGTTTGATGTTTTCCAGATGATGGAAAATACGTCCCGACAGAATATAACGGCCTACGACTGCCAACGTCGATGGTGCACTCGCAGGATCCGGCTTTTCAACAATTGCATTAACCTGTTCCAGACGATCCGAGACTGTGCGTGCATCAACAATCCCGTAGCTCTTGGTATCAGCGCGTGGCACATCCTGAACACCGAGTACAGAACAGCGGTAATAATCGTAGCAATCCACCATCTGCTTCATCACCGGAGTTGAACCATCCAGCAAATCATCTGCCAGTAGCACAGCAAACGGTTCATCACCAATGACTGGTTTGGCGCATAGGACTGCATGACCTAGTCCAAGGGGCTCCGCCTGGCGGATATAGATACAGTTAACGTGTTTGGGCAGGATATTCTGAACAATATCCAGTAAGGCCTGCTTGTTCTTCTGAGCAAGCTCGCTTTCCAGTTCGTAGGCTTTATCAAAGTGATCTTCAATGGCGCGTTTGCTACGCCCTGTCACAAATACCATTTCGGTAATACCCGCCGCAACCGCTTCTTCAACGGCATACTGGATCAGCGGTTTATCCACCACTGTCAGCATTTCTTTCGGGCTGGCCTTGGTAGCAGGTAGAAAACGGGTACCCAGACCGGCCACCGGAAAAACAGCTTTGCGAACCTTTTTCATCGAACACTCCGTATCAACTGCATTGATATTTTTCATGATTGTAAACGTTTCAGGAATTCCGCTTCATCCAGAATAGTGATGCCCAGACTTTGCGCCTTGTCCAGCTTGGAACCCGCGGCTTCACCGGCAACCACCCAGTACGTCTTTGCTGATACAGAGCCAGACACTTTGCCACCCGCTGCTTCGATAAGTGCTTTGGCTTCATCGCGGCTCAAATTGGGCAAGGTGCCCGTGAGAACAATGTTTTTACCCACGAGCGGCCCCTCAGCATGTTGCACCGGAATATCCTGCCAATGTACGCCGGCCGCCTGCATACGTGAGAGCACTTCACGATTGTGGGCTTCACTAAAGAAGGCAACAATGGAATCTGCCACAACAGGACCCACATCGGGCACCTGCATCAAGGTCGACACATCTGCCTGGAGCAATGCATCCATAGACCCCAGATAACGCGCAAGATCTTTGGCGGTTTGCTCGCCAACATTACGAATACCCAAGGCATAAATCAGTCGATCCAGACGGGCATTACAACTTTGCTGGATCGCCGCGACCAGATTCTCGGCAGATTTTTCGGCAAAACGATCTAAGGATGTCAATTGAGGCACCGTTAAGGCGTACAAATCAGCGGGTGAATGAACTAAACCTGCCTCAACAAGCTGATCAACAATTTTCTCGCCCAGGCCTTCGATATCCATCGCACGACGCGATGCAAAATGCCGCAATGCCTGCTTGCGCTGTGCCGGGCACACCAGACCACCCGTGCACCGCGCCACGGCTTCATCCGGCGGTAACTCGATATGAGAGCCACACTCAGGACAAAGCGCTGGACAAGCCATCAGAGGATGAATAGGCTGGCCATCGGCATCAACAGGTCGTCGATCAAGCAAACTGGATACGACTTCAGGAATAACATCCCCTGCCCGCCGCACAATAACCGTGTCACCGACCCGGATGTCCTTGCGCGCCATCTCGTTAAAATTATGCAGTGTGGCATTCGTGACGGTAACGCCACCAACAAAGACTGGCTCCAGACGAGCTACCGGCGTCACAGCACCCGTGCGCCCAATCTGCACATCGATTCCATCAACGCGGGATAGCACTTCCTCAGCAGGAAACTTATGGGCAATGACAAAGCGAGGTGCGCGCGAAACAAAACCTAAGCGTTTCTGCAAATCCCGACGATCGACCTTATAGACCACGCCATCAATGTCATACGCCAAAGCGGGGCGTTGCAATGCCATCTGCTCGTAATAACCCAACAGACCGGCTGAACCTTCAACAACTGCCCTGGATTCTGCAACTCGGAAACCGAGACTATAAAGCCAGTTAAGCACCCCAGATTGTGTTTCGGGTAGCGCTGCATCACTGTCTGCATCACCAATGCCGTAAGCAAAAAATGTGAGTGGGCGTTGTGCCGTTATAGCTGAATCTAACTGTCGGAGGCTCCCTGCTGCGGCATTACGCGGGTTAGCAAACGTTTTTTCACCTGCCGCTTCCTGTGTAGCGTTCAATTGCGAGAAATCTGCCCGACGAATTAGCACCTCACCGCGCACTTCGAAACGTCCATTAGGCACTTGCTGCTTCTCTAGGCGCAGCGGAATGCTCCGGATCGTCTTTAAATTCAGCGTGACATTTTCACCGGTTGTGCCATCGCCACGGGTTGCGCCTTGTATAAAGACCCCATCCTCGTACACCAACGAAATGGCGAGCCCATCAAACTTTGGTTCACAGGCGTAAGCAATGGGCGGCGCACTCTCTGACAGACCCAGCGTTTCTCGGCATCGCCGATCAAAGGCCTCGACTTCCTCAGCACTGAATGCATTATTAATCGACAACATCGGTGTCTGATGTGTCACTGCTTCAAACGATGCGAGGGGTTTAGCACCTACACGCTGAGTCGGTGACTCCGCCACCACTAATGCCGGATTGGCCGCCTCAAGATTTTCGAGCTCACGAAAGAGACGGTCATATTCCGCATCAGGCACCTCTGGTGCGTCACATACGTAGTATGCATGCGCATATCGCTCCAGGAGCGACCGCAACACATCAATCCGATTAGCGACATCTGCTGCGGATGCTAGTGCTCCCGTAGCTTCGGGAACGTTGAAGTCAAACTCGTCCTGCACCGAACCAATCAGGAGAAGAGACGATGGGCCAACGCGGAACCCGGCTCAATACCCTGGGCTTGGAGCATGGCATTCAGACGGATCACCTGATTAACTAGTAGCGCCATACCCTCTTCGCTCATAGCGCGTCCGGCATCATCGACGATTTCCGCGTCGAGTGTTGTAGAAAGTGAACGGGCCAGATCCAGCATTTCAGCCACAACAGCGTCAGGACGCTGAACATGCGGAAAATCCATCACCAGACTAATCAAAGATGCGTTCTGATCTACCTGCAGCTGGAAATCGATTTCTCCAGCGGCACTCAGCCTTGCATAGTTAGGAAACTCACCCACCAGCGCCGAACCAGATGCGCTCGTCGACAGTTTCTCAACAATACTCGACATGTCCTGGCGCGGTTTCAGATTCAGGCTAATGAGTGCATCGACACGCACACAAAAGGCATCAAGATTTGCCGCACGATCAATCAATACCGCCTCGGACTCCACCGAAAGTCCGGCCGATAGCATTTGCGCAAGGCTTTCCAGGGAACGCATCCACTCATGGAGGCTATCCGGTGAAACCGGGCCACGCCTAGACGCTAGCTGCATACGCGCGCGCAAATTACTAACAATTGCCGTATCAGGAAGTGCATCGGCACGATGCCAGCCATCTCCCGAGTAAAACTCCACACGCTCAAATCGCTCCGCGCCCATTTGAGTCAGGGTGTCACGAATAGATCCCGCCGTACGCGGTTCATAGAAACGGAGTGAGGCAATCGCGTCAACCCAAGACTCAACCTCAGTCAGCGCTGCTATAGGCTCAGCTGTTGTAGGCGACTCAGACATGGTCGGCTCGGTGGGTAAATCAACAGCGGATTGACCCGAGTCTCCTTCTCCATGATCCCAAACAGGCTCCTGCCGGTCAGAAGCTGTTTCGTCTGCAGCAACTTCAGCAATCACTTCGGCCGGTGGTGGCGCATTCAACTTACGATGCTTATGCTCGACCCAGCGGTTATATACAAGCACCAGAACAATGGCGAATACACCCAGACCCAGCAGACTTAGTTGCAGTTCGTTCATAATCAACCTACTGTCGTTTCGCGCATTTGCAGCGCTTCTTCCATATCGACTTCTACAATACGCGACACACCGAATTCCTGCATGGTCACGCCCACTAACTGATTACCCATCTCCATTGCAATCTTATTGTGACTGATGAAGAGGAACTGGGTCTTATCCGACATCCGTTTTACCATCTCGCAGAAACGGACCGTATTGGCATCATCCAGTGGTGCATCCACTTCATCCAGCAAACAGAATGGTGCCGGATTCAACTGGAACAACGAGAACACCAGTGCAATAGCCGTGAGTGTTTTCTCACCGCCCGACAGCAGATGAATCGTCGAATTCTTCTTGCCCGGTGGTTGCGCCATCACCTGAACACCGGCATCTAGGATTTCATCACCCGTCATGATCAGACGCGCTTCACCGCCACCAAACAGGCTCGGGAACAAGGTCCCAAAATGCTGATTGACTGCATCAAAGGTTGTCTGCAACAGCGTCCGGGTTTCGCGGTCAATACGACGGATCGCATTTTCCAGCGTTTCCATCGCCAGCAACAGATCTTCGGACTGCGCATCGAGATAGGTTTTACGCTCAAGTGCTGAATTCAACTCAACCAAGGCAGCCAGGTTAACCGGACCCATCGCTTCGATTTCACGTTGGACGCGAGTAATCGTCGATTGCAGCGGCCCCGCCTTAACGTCACCAATGCCGGCCACCAGCACTTCAATTTGCTCGGGTGTGCAACCGGCTTCAACCAATAGCCCTTCGTACTGGGCGGCAGCCAACACGGCAGCCTGATGCTTTAATTGATGGTCATTAATGCGTGAACGTACAGGTTCCAGCTGCTGCTCCATGCGCATCCGGCTTTCTTCCTGCGTGCGCAATTCACTGGCCTTGCTTTCTGCCGCATCCCGAATCTCGGCCAAAGCCTGCTCTTTCTCGGTACGTAAACCCAGTGCAGTTTCCAGCTTTTCACGCAACTCATCGCCATCGGCACCTTCAAGCTCAGACTTGGCCTGTACGGTGCTATCTTCAATACGACGACACTCATCAACCGAGAGCCGCGCCTGGTTTCTCAGATCATCCAGGCGGCTCTGGCATTCACGGCACGAAAACTCGGCCTCCTGCACGTCACGCTCAACCTTAACCATGGCGTCACGCGCATCTCGCAGAGCCCGACTGGCTGTTTCACGCACAGAAAGACGCTCACTCAAGGAGCTCTGGGCAACGGAGACTGCTGATTCCAGGTTTTGCAGTAATGCACTCTGCTCTTCCAGACGCTGTTGCTCTGCCTGCAACTCGGACTGTTGTTCATCGCGTCCAGCATTCAGTGAACGCACACGTTCTTCGTAGTGACGTACGGCTTGCGCCAGCTTTTCATGCTCAATCGTATGACGATTCTGCTCCGCCTGAGCTGCTTGCGCTTGCTGACGCAACCCTTCCAGGGTCAATCGCGTAGAACGCAGCGCTTCGCGGGCTGCCTCCACCCGTGCATTAGCTTCATCCAACGGTATCGTTAAAGCCTCAACCCGAGCCTGGGTTGCTTCGAGTTCTTGCTGACGCTCTAATAAACCATGATCAGCGGCGTCAGGGGCAAAGAAGGTGACGCTATAGCGATCCAGCAAATGGCCTTGCGGTGTGACAATAGACTCTTCCGCTGAAAGTTGATTTTGCAGGGCACGTGCGGACTCTAATGACGGCGCAGTTCGCACACCCGCCAGCCAACGAGCCAGAACAGGTTTTATCTGACCATCCAGGCATTCCACCTGCGCCATCAATGCATCCGCACCCTCGCCTGACGAAACGGCATTCATCTCTGGCATCAACAGGGTGAGGCGTAGTGAAGGCGGCTCGACAAAACAACGATCTAGCTCGGGCAAATCCTGCTGACCACAGGCGACTGCTTTCAATCGATCGCGCAGCACCGCTTCGACGGCGAGCTCCCAGCCACTGGTCACACGAATCTTCTGCCAGAGGGCAGGACGTTCCTGCAAACCAGCCTTACGCAGCCAGTCTGGCAGCGAACCACTCGCCTGCACACGCTCCTGCAGTTGTTTCAACGCCTGATGGCGTGCCTGTGTCTGGGTAAATTCCTGCTGCAGCGTCCGCTGTTGATCCGTAGACTCCTGCAACTGCTGTTCTGCGCTTGTCAGGCTTTCTTCGGCAACTGCCTGCTGTTCCTGCAATTCTGCCAACGCCATGGCAGCGGATTCGCGCTGCTCTGCCAGTGCCTGTAACTGCTCTGCGTCCGGCGGCGCCAGCGCCGCTTCATCACGCTGCAGACGTTCGATCTGTTGTGTGATCCGTGCCAGATTGCGCTCTGCATTGCTACGATTGGCCTGCGCCACCTGCAAACGCTGCTCCAAACCGGACAGTTCGCCACGAAATTGGCTGGCCTGTTCCTGTGCTTCACGTTCGGCATCTTCAAACGCAGGCAAGCCCTCCTGCGCACGCTCCAGCATCTCCTGGTTCTGCGCCAGACGCATGGCAGCATGCTCCTGCAACTCGGTCCAGCGCACCAAATCTTCTTCAGCTTGAACCTGACGTTGTTTCCAGCTCTCACGATCTACCATCAGCTGCTGCAAACGGGCCTCGAGGTTGCGACGGGTTTCCTGGCGATGGCGTATATCCGCTTCAATCGTAGCGACTTCTGCATTAATGCTAAAGAATGCACTTTGCGCCGTCTGGACCAGGTCATTGGCGGTGTAATAGGCTTCCCGCAGCGTTTCTAGCTCTGCTTCAATATTCCGCTGTCGGGCAACCGTTTCTTCAAGTTCGGTTTGGGCAGCGGCAAGCCCCGCTGACAACAGTTGTGCATCCGTACGGCCCTCTTGCAGCTTCACAGACCACAACTTCTGCTGGGTACTAATCAGCTCAGCCTGCAGACTCTGGTAACGCTCGGCAACTTCGGCCTGGCTTTCGAGGCGGCCAATCTGGGTACCTAACTCCTGTCGGATATCTTCGAGTCGTGCCAGATTTTCACGGGTATCCGAAAGACGCCCCTCGGTTTCCTTGCGGCGCTCTTTATAACGGGTAACACCGGCGGCTTCTTCCAGAAACACACGCAATTCTTCAGGTTTCGCTTCGATAATGCGGGATACCGTACCCTGACCAATAATAGCGTAGGCGCGTGGACCCAGACCGGTACCCATAAATAGATCCGTCACATCCTTGCGACGCACCTTGAGATTATTAATAAAGTAATCAGACTGACCATTTCGGGTCAGAACGCGCTTAACGGAAAGCTCGGCATATTGCGACCATTGCCCTACGGCACGTCCCAGCGTGTTATCGAATACCATCTCAACACTAGCGCGTGACACGGGCTTACGCGAAGTCGTACCATTAAAAATCACGTCCTGCATTGACTCGCCGCGCAGCTCCGTTGCCCGGGTCTCACCGAGTACCCAGCGCACCGCATCCATGATATTGGATTTGCCGCAGCCATTCGGACCCACCACGCCAATCAATTGGCCAGGAAGTTCGACATTTGTCGGATCTACGAAGGATTTAAAGCCGGCAAGTTTAAGCTTGGTAAGTCGCATAGTTCTTGATGCGCCCGTTAGCGGACGTAGTTATTAGGTAATCAGCCCAGAATATGGCTGAACTACCGGTAAAGGCTGCTTATAATATCAGCTGCAGAGAACCAGACACAGAAGAGCTTTCACCTATGAGCACCCAACCGAGCAAGTCCCTAGAGACCTTTCCGAACCC
>ERZ1034363.66-NODE-66-length-70511-cov-8.881563_pt1 | contig 70511 bp, 81 predicted proteins | sample MGYA00520616_ERZ1034363 | MGnify/ENA primary metagenome ERZ1034363 (study PRJEB33736, sample SAMEA104284506) | Azolla filiculoides | biome: Urban; feature: Water surface; material: Ditch water | place: Netherlands | collected 2015-10-28 | depth 0-0.1 m ...
GTCAGAAACTCGGTTAAATCTTCCCACATCATTTGGTCAACCAAATCCATTATATTCTCCAATGAAAATCCTATTATGTGGGGGTTATGACATATCACGATAAATCGTTCATAACTGGATCTCGCCCCACATAATAGGGCTTTCGCCCTATTATATCAGATTGGCTTAGACATTGCCAATGCGTTAAAAATCTTTTCCAGTGCCGTTTTGTTGGCTTTTGTAAGACTTTCGATTTCAGCCTCAGTCAATTTGAGAATTGCACCGATAGCGTCAGCGTGTGCATCTTTTTTGACTACTGGAGCGCCATTTTTGGAAACGTAAGTTTTAGCTTTGTAAACCTTTTCACGGCTGAGTTTTGCAACCACCGACCGGACAGTTTTGCCCAAATTTTCGGCGATTGTTTCCACGGCGACACCCGCCTGATAATCGGCCACCATTTGAGCGGATTGTTCTGGAGTGTAGTTGACAGTTTTAGCGTTTGCCATTTCGATTTCCTTTCAGTGTTGAAGATTCTATTATATCAGGTTTTTTGCGTTTTGCAAGAAAAAAGAAAATTTATTTTTCTTTTCCTGACCCCGCCACCCAATCCGATCATTGGGTGGCATAGGGTCTATTATACACGGATTCCAGCGTTTTGGGCAAGTGGGCAAAAATAAATGTAAAAATATTTTTGCATACCTGGGTTTGCAGAAATTCCTGGAAACAAAAGTATTACAAAATTTTTGGCGCCCACACCTTATTGTACCACAAAAACCCGTTGTTTTTTAATCCCCTACAAAAAATATGTTATAAATATTTCTTGACACGGGCACAAATTGTGTGGTATAATTTGGCGCCGCTGAAAACAAAAGTATTCATTTTTGCAAACGCAAACTTTTGTTTTCAAAATGCCAAAAGCCCCACCTGGGGCTTTTTATTATCTTTTTGGATTAACTTTATAATATAGAATAATCCCGATAAATATTATGTTTGCCGTATAATTAAATATCAGGGGCCAATGCCATTTTGGGATAATATAAACAATTGTAAATAATTCTCCCATGCCCCACATAATCAAAAAACTCCAAGTTAATCCATCCGAGTTTTGGGTTTTAAATGATTCTATTGCCTGCGGTAATCCGCAAAATGCCAATAAAATGCCGCCAATCCATCCAATGTATTCCATTTGATTATCTCCAAATAATCAGGGGCTATTAGCCCCTGATTTTATTTATTTTGCAACAAACCAGTTTTTAGTTTGAAAATCGCGCCATGAATATGGTTTGACGTTATCTTTCCAATCGCGTTTTTTGAGAATGGTTTTAAGAATAGGCAATTCAAAATCACGGGCATCTTCTAATGCGGTATGCGGTTCTTTGATAAACTCGCCATTAATAAAACCGCAAACGATTTCCGCATTAGTTTGAAATGTCATATTGCCATTTTGAGTAACTTTATTAAAAGCGTGATTATCAAGGGCAAATTGACGATATTGTTTTTTATTGCAGATATTGCCCACGGCGGCTTGCCACAGACAAAACTCTTGAGTAAAACCAGATAAATCAATTCCAGTATTAAGGCATTTTGATTTATCAAAAGCCAGATTATAGGCAGTCAATTGGGGATTATATTTGCCAATGGCTTGATTAATCCATTTATTAATGGCATTGACTGAAGCAACCATGCGGATGCCATTATCAAGCATATTAACATAGTTTTGTTTGCGCTTTTCAAGGCCAGAATATCCCCAAATATCGTTTGCGGCTTTGTCGTGAAACAGCTCATGCGTGCCATAATGACCCGCCACCAAAACAGCGCATTGATTATAAATTTTGCCCTCTCGGTCAACGATAATCATTGCAAAATCGGCCACGGTATCGGCCATTGTGGTTTCAGTGTCAAGAATACAGAAAAATTGTTTTTTAGCCATTTGGTTCTCACATTACCGGATACTGCCGGAATTCGCAGATTGTAGCGTTTTGCTCCAATGAATTAATTATATCAGGTTTTTGCCAAAAACCTGAAAAACCTGAAAAAATATTTAAAAAAAGTTGTTGTAAATTCCCAACAAGTTAGCCATGAAAAATGTACCATTAAGTACACCCAAAGCTTTGTCACGTTTACAAAAGGCCACAATCAACCATGAAAGTGAACCAAAAGTAAACAAAACATAGCCAATTTTAAACATTGCGCTTGCAACTGCAAACGAACCCAAAATTGAAACAAAAGTACCAAACCAAGACAAGATATTAAGCATTTTTTGAAATTTCCATTGTGTGAAAAGGGTTAGCGTCAAGCCCATAGTTTACCATAATTTCACGCCATTTTTTGCCATGCCCACAAATTTTTTCTGAAGGGCCAAACAAATTCCAATCAGCTTGATGGATAATTTCATGCGGAAGTATTACATCAATCATAGTATTGAAGTATTCTGGGTTACTTTTGAAAAATTTGTAACCCATTTGTATGCGGTTTTCTTCTTGAAAGCATACGCCAGCAGTGCGCCAAATGTAAGGGTTAAGTTCTATTTTTGGTTCATTGTAGTGAACCAAAGGTGTATAAATTTCACAAAGTGAATCCCAAATCATTACAGTTTCCCGTTTGATGTGGTTTAAAAGTGCTTTTTTGTCCATGCTGAAATTATACCCCAAAAAATCCCGATTTTTTCGCATACCCCAAAAATAAATTGTAACAAGTGTCCAAGCCTGTTACAATTATTTTCGTTGTTTTTATGCGAAACCCCTTGACACGGGCCAATATTATGTGGTATAATATTGGCGCAAACTGCAAACCAAAGTATTCATTTTGGTTTGCAAACAAAAGTGTTAAATTTTTGGTTCGCGTTTAATTGCCCGAAAATCTGAAATAATATCTTTTTTAGTTTCACAAAATGCCAGATATATATTATATCCAAGCATTAAGGGTACATTAACCAAAACCGTGATAATATACAAAACCCAGCGCATATTATGATTAATCAACCATTTTGCCCAATTTCTCATTTGATTCTCCAGATTATTTTTTAATACATTGCACAGTTTTAACCCGATTAGCATTTTGTCGGATTATATCAGCCGCAATATTACAATTTTGAATTGAGCTAAAATCTTGCATGATAATATGCGAATTATCATCCCTAGCATATGCGCCCATATTCAAAATCACAATTAAAACATAAATACCAGCCATTATATATTCTCCAGATTAATTTGATTATATAATCCCCTAGGGGATTATATTTTAGTGACCTTGTTTGCTTGGCACATAAACACCACGGATATTGAATCGGTCACAAACCGCTTTCAAATATGTAGTATTATCTTCATAAAATGTAAATTCGGCATTTTGAAAGGGCTTCAAGTTGAAGAATTTAGTTAATCCGGCAATTTTGAGTTTACCGCCTGAAGTAGTATCACCATCGCAACGTGAGATAATATAATCGGGTTCACCGAGAATGTCACGAATAAATGTATTATCCGCTTCACGCAAAACTCGGGCGGTGGCAATAATCACAAAAGTATTTTCATCTTTTAAATCAGCCCGATATTGTTGGGCCAATGGCAATAATGAATCATCCATTGCACGATATTCGTTTTGTCTCCAATAATCTAAATCAATACGTTCGCCATTATCGTCAACAATGGTACGGTATCTGTGCAAACTGCAAACGATAGTACCATCCATGTCGTAAATCGAAACCTTTGTAATCTTTGCCATTTTGAACCTCTGTATTGTTGATGTATCAATTATACCCGGCTTTTTGGGGTTTGAGCGGCTTTTTTCAAATATTGCACAAAATAAAGTGTAACAGGATTTTTTGATTGTTACATTTAAAAATCCCACAAACGCCCAAAAGTGTGCTATAATAGGGTTGTGGTGATGTGAGCTGAATTTTTGGCGCAAATTGCAAACCAAAGTATTACATTTGGTTTGCAAACAAAAGGTTTAGGGAATCCAGCGGATTTTGCCCATTATTGATTCAGCATCCTGATAATCAGCTTTATAATCAGGCATACCATCATTGTGAACCATAATGGACAGTGCCTTGAAAAATTTGTCCTGTGGCACATTTTCAAATGTTTCACTGGTATTTTCAAGTGAATCAATTACAGTATAATCAACTGTATTTGTTTTGTAGTTGACCCTAAATTGGATCGTATGATCTTCAAAAGTAATATGTCCAGCTATCATTTTCAGCATCCTGTCATCATTGCAAAATAATCTTCAAATTCTTTGTCTGACCAAACCCAGTTTGGGCATGAGTTCATTATTGCATCATAATGAATACCGGACAAATTCCAGCAAATGTAAGTGTTTGAGTTCATGATGTAATTATATCACAGTTTTAACGGTTTTTCATGCGTTTGAGTAATTCAATAAACCAGTTCTTTTGCAGTAATTCTTGCATACGTTCTTCTGGGTTGTAATACTCGCCAGTCTTGCGATCTTGAACCAAGATTTTTGGGGTTTGAGTGTTTGTGTTCATGATGTAATTATATCACAGTTTTTCAGCATATTTGCACAATTTGTAAAATTTTTCAACAATGTCTAAAATTTTTTCTTTGTTTTCATCATGTGGCATCCCTTCAAGCAAAAAACGTAACTTTGCAAAGTGATACCCGTCCCCCATAATAAGTGAAATTTCGCCAAGTTGTTGGGTAGTGATGTTTGTGTTCATAAGTCAATTATACCACAGAAACGTAAATGTCACAATAAAATTGTGCATTTAAATTTTTAAAAATAACGGCTGATCTTTCAGTGTAAAAAACGGCCACGGCTTCAAAAGCGCCGCCTGATGTTTTTTGAGCCTTGACAGTGTAAGTCATTTTGAACCTTTCAGTGTATGCGTTTATTATATCAGGCAATCAAGCATTAGATCATTGATTTTATCTATTGCCCCGATTAAAAAAATCAATCACAAACCGCTTGACACGGGCCAATATTATGTGGTATAATATTGGCGCACCCAAGTGTAATACCTTGGTTCACAATAATTGTTGAAAACAAAAGTAGTACAAATTCGTGGCGCCAGCCTGCAAACCAAAGTATTCACCTTGGTTTGCAAACCTTAGTTTACATTGTCAAAAAGGCCACGGTATCTCGTGCAACATCTTCAAGGCATCGCCCATTTCGGCGAACGCTTACCACGCAACCATCAGCCCAACGCTCAAGGGCTACCAGTTCGCCCCGTTTGCGCTTGAATGTATCGCCGGGGCTACATTGTGCCACGGCAACCTGCACAAATTCAGAGTCCACACGCCCACAAGCAGGCACAACAACCACAGTAGTACCAAAGACCTCATCTGTGAACATTTCACCATTTCGGGTAGTCATCATATTCTTGAATTGTTTACGGTCAAATTTTTCAGGGGCTGACAATTTCATCATTTTCTCCAGTTTAAAAATCAATTATATCACAATTTTGAGGCAGGGGGCCGAAGCCCCTACAATTATCAGGTCTTTTCAGCCCGGATAAAATCGGCAATCATTTTCAATGCCGTTTTGTTTGCTTTTGTAAGCGATTCTGTATCGGCTTCTGACAAGCCCAATGCTTCGCCAATGTAGTCGGCAACTGAGTCCTTTTTGACTACTGCCTCCCCAGTTTTGGAAACATAAGTCTTGGCTTTATAAACCTTTTCGCGTGACAGTTTGGCCACAATTGAGCGAACGGTTTTACCCATTTCGTTTGCAATTGTCTCCACAGCGACACCCGCCTGATAATCAGCAACCATTTTGGCCGTTTGCTCGGCAGTGTAGTTGACAGCTTTAGTAGTCATTTCATTTCCTTTCAAGGTTTCATCACAAAAACAAAGTATAACACAAAAGGCAAGGCCAGTAAAGCACCACAGGCCAAACCATCAAAAAATTCTTGTTTACTCATACCAAACATCTCCAACGATTACACCGTCAATTATAACATAGTATGCGGTCATATAACCGATACGGGCTGAAAAATTATTGTTGCCATGATCTGCAACACCGTAAGCCGTTGGGCTATGTTGCATGATTGCTTGGGTTGCTTCGATTTTCGTTGTCATGGGTTTATTATATCACGGTTTCAGGGCTTGGCAAGCCTTTGCACAAATATTTTTGAATTGTTACATATTGTTACACGTTAGTACCTGAGTTCACAGATTCACACAAGAAACAAAAGTACTCATTTATACCCGATTTGAAAACAAACTGACTAGGGGCGGTTAGTAGACTAAAGTATTCACATAGGCAGCTCCGCCCACCCACACGGCCTATCAATGAAAAATACTCAAAAAACTTTGGGTGCCACTAACCCATACCAACTGCACCAAACCCCACCAAAAAACACCACTTGCCACACCAACTGCCCCCATGCTATAATCACCCCAAAGGATCACACTATGCAACAAAACCTACCTGCAGAAACTGTACAAATTGCACCCGAAGCACTGGAAGTAGCCAATTGCTACCTACAACTGCAAGACGCACGTCGTGTTGCAGATGAACTAGACTTACCGGTCACACTGGTCACCGAAATCTTAGCCCGACGCGAGGTCAAAGCGTATGTTGACCATGTTTTCATGGACACCGGCTTCAACAACCGTTTTGAAATGCGCGCGGCCATGGATGCCTTAATTAAAAAGAAGTTTCAGGAAATGCACGAAGCCGATGTGGGAAGCACAAAGGATATCACCGAGCTACTTGCCTTATCACACAAAATGAGCATGGACTTGCTAGACCGTGAAATTCAGTTAGCCAAGGCACAACAATCTATCCAACCGCAAAAGCAAGTCAACGTGCAAATCAATGATGATGGCACCAAGTACTCTAGCCTTATTTCGCGACTTATTAGTGGAGACGGGGTTTAATGCTAACAATCAGTCGAAGTGACGTTAACTGTGATGAAATCGCCGAGTTTGATGCTGCAACCCGTTTTATCAAGCTGCCAATCACCAACTACCTAAAGCTCCTAGGCATTTACGAGTCCATCAACCGACCCCAAATCGCACTAATCAACGCAGTCAACGACCCTAAGTACCGTTTTGTTTGCGCTGCACTAGCACGCAGATTGGGAAAAACCTACATTGCCAACGTGGTTGGGCAACTGGTCTCGCTAGTACCCGGCTGCAATGTCTTAATCATGTCGCCCAACTATAACTTGTCAGGTATTTCGTTTGAGCTACAACGCAAACTAATCAAGCACTTTGACCTAGAAGTTAGTCGTGACAACCTAAAGGACAAAATCATTGAACTCTCAAATGGTTCAACTATTCGTATGGGCAGTTTGTCTACTGTCGATAGTTGTGTGGGTCGTAGCTACGATCTTATTATATTCGACGAAGCAGCGCTTGGATCAGACGGAGAAGCCGCCTTTAACGTAGCACTACGCCCAACCTTAGACAAGCCTAATTCAAAGGCAATTTTTATTAGCACACCACGTGGTCGCAACAACTGGTTTAGTCAGTTTTGGAATCGTGGTTTTAGTGATAACTTTCCTGAGTGGGTTAGCTTGCAAGCAGACTATTCGGAGAATTCACGAATGGCTGAATCCGATGTGGCCGAAGCTCGCAAGTCAATGTCGCGTGCTGAGTTTGAGCAAGAATACTTGGCATCGTTTACTGTGTTTGAGGGTCAGATTTATAGCCTAGCTGAAACGGACATTTGTGAACCTCCAGAGGGTTTACGTGGCGAAGCCATTGCTGGCTGCGACCCTGGATATCGTGATTTTACAGCGTTTGTGGTAATCATTTACGACGAGGTTACCGACTGCTTTTGGATTGTGGACGAGTACTTGGAAAACGAAGCCACCACCGAACAGCATGCAGAGCGGTTCTTGAACTTAATGTCACGTTGGGGTGTTGAAACAGTGTTTATTGACTCGGCAGCAGCACAGTTTGCAAGTGACCTGGCATACATCTACGACGTAGCTTCAACCAAAGCCAAAAAAGACGTGTTACCCGGCATTGCCTATGTGCAAACTATTGTGGCTCAAAACCGCCTAAAAGTATCACCACACTGCACGCACTGCTTAGCAGTGTTTGACCAGTACCGCTGGGATACCAAAGAGGGTTTACAAAAAGAACGTCCCAAGCATGACGACTACTCGCACATGGCTGATGCTATCCGTTACGCGCTTTACACGTACACGCTATAATCGGTTTTTCTACTTAATCTTCTATTATATCGTTTTTGGCTATGTACGTCAAGTCAAGGATTTGACCTGCATTAAAAAATATGGTATTGACTTTTGTTAGCATACCATGTATAATACTAGTAATCACAAGAAGGCTTCAATAAAAAAATGGCCAAAAATACCAATAAACGAATCCCTGTAAAGTGGGTTCGTGATCGTGCTAAAGCAGCATACGATAAAAAAACAGAGTGTTATATTTGTGACACCACCAAAGACTTAGAGCTGCATCATTTGCACTCAGTTACAATACTCTTGGAAACGTGGGCTGAAAGAAAAGGTTACGATATTTCAACTGACGAGGGCATTTTAGCTGTTCGTGATGAGTTTATTGAAGAACATAAAATTGAGTTATATGACAAGGTATACACCCTATGTAATCCGCATCATGTAGCGCTACATGCCGTTTACGGCAAAGCTCCTCAAACAGGCTCCGAACCTAAACAGCAGCGTTGGATCGAATTACAGCGCCAAAAGCACGTTCATGGTGAAACATCAGTAATCCCGCAAAACCACATCTCGCTTTTCTCAAGATTTATATAGGGAAAACCAATGAGTTGGATTACAAAAGCACAAAGCTGGGTTTCAGAAAAATTAAACCCCGCACAAAACCGAATTGCACAAGAAGCCGGAACCCAAGTTGGTACTGACGCTAAATTAACTTACTTTCAAAGTTTCAAAAAACTTGAATCAGTTAATCGCAGTGTTAGCTTGCTAGTTAATGCTTCCGCTAGCCTAGACTACGATATCAAGGACAAAGTTCATGATGGTATTGTACAAGGCGTTAGACAAAAAACATTAAATACATTACTTAACTTCCGACCTAACCCGTACCAATCGGCACAAGAGTTCCGAAGTTCGCTGTTCACAGACTATGTACTCGAAGGCAACGCTTTTGTACACTTTGACGGCGTGTTTATGTATCACCTGCCAGCTGACAAAGTTGAAATCTTAACAGACACCAAAACTTTTATCAGCGGCTTTCGCTACAACGGAATGGTAGACTTCAAAGAATCTGAAGTTTTCTACTTCCGCGATCTTAGTAGTGACTCGATATACCGTGGGTCTAGCAGATTGGAAAGTGCAGACCGCAGCATTAAATTGCTGTACTCAATGCAGCAGTTTCAAGAAAACTTCTTTGACAACGGTGCCGTGTTTGGACTAGTACTAACCACTGACAACACACTATCACAAGTTGCCAAAGAAAAAACAATTGCCTACTGGTTACAAAAGTACAATGTGAAAAATGGCGGCAAAAAGCCCGTTATCTTGGATTCGGGACTAAAGCCACACCAATTGGCCGAAACCAATTTCAAAGACATGGATTTTGATACATCAATCAAAACTCATGGCGAAAAGATCATGCAAGCTGTTGGCGTTCCGCCAATCTTGTTGCAAGGTGGTAACAATGCTAACATTGCGCCTAACCTTCGATTGTTCTACTTGGAAACGGTATTGCCAATTAACCGTAAATTTATCAGTGCCGTTGAACGCTACTTTGGTTATGACGTAGAAGCTATTACCAGCTCGGTAAGTGCACTACAGCCAGAACTAAAAGACATTGCCGCTTACCACTCAACACTGGTAAACGCGGGCATTATTTCCGCCAACGAAGCACGTACAGAATTGCGTTACGAAGCTAAAGCTGGTAACGATGATTTACGTATTCCAGCAAACATTGCTGGAAGCGCAGCAAATCCTAGCACTGGAGGACGTCCCGCCTCCGCTAAGGAATAACACAAAGGGGTATTATGGTAGATAAAAATAAAGTCCTGTTTTTGAACAGTTCTTTTACTAAGAGTGAACCTCTACCAACTGCTGACGGAAAAATTGATAGCGTAACCATCGAAGGCTACGCTTCAACCAATGACGTTGACAGACACGGCGATATTGTTCCTGCAAGCGTGTGGGAAGCTGGTATTAAAAATTACTTGAAAAATCCTGTAATTTTAGCATACCACGATCACAGTGAGCCTGTGGGTAGAATGACGGATCACAGAGTTGATGAGAAGGGTCTTTATGTCAAAGCCCGTATTTCTGCTGCTGCTGAAGACGTTTTCAATCTTGTAAAAGACGGCGTGCTAACCGCCTTTAGCATTGGTTTCCGTATCGTTGATGCGGAATATAATTCAGCCTTAGAGCTGTTTGTTGTAAAAGAACTGGAACTACACGAAATATCAGTTGTGTCTGTGCCAGCTAATCAAAATACACTATTTAGTCTTTCTAAGGCATTTGAAACAGCCGAAGAATTTAAATCTTTCAAAATGCAGTTTGCAAGCAAAAGCGACTCAGCTAATGGGCTAGAAGCCTCCAGCGATGTAAACAGCGAAACTATTAAGGAATTGGAAATGACTCCAGAACAAGTACAAAAAATGTTGGCCGATGCTGCTACCGCTGCTGCTCAAGAAGCCACAAAATCTCTGCTAGCTGCTCAAGAAAAAGCTGCTGCTGAAAAGGCTGCCAAAGCCGCTGCTGACGCAGAATTTGATGCCAAAGTTAAAGCTGCTGTTGCCCTAGCAACACCATCTACAACTGGTGCAGAAGCTCTGTTAGCTGAAGTTGAGAAGCGTTTTGCTGCTCAAGCTGACGAAACAAAATCAGTTGTTGCCGGTCTAGAAAGCGCTCTAAAAGAGAAGGCTGCTGAACTAGAAGCAATCACAAAGTCACGTATGCAATTCCAAGACGGCAAGTCTGGCGAAATGTCTTATGCTGACAAAGAAAAGGCCGTTATCCTAGCCAAGATGATTGGTAAAGGTATTGAAGGTTCTAAGTTTGGCCGTGAAATGGTTCAAAAGTATGGCGCTCACCTACCAAGCGACACATGGGAACTAGAAGTTAGCCTGAACATGGAAGCCGAAGTACGTCGTCGTTTGGTTATTGCTCCTACCCTACGTGGTATCTCAATGCAAACCAACGTGATGACTATTCCTGTGAACCCAGAAGCAGGCGTTGCAACTTGGATGGCTAACACAGCATTCGGTACAACAGCTTCAGCTGGTAACACTGCTACACACGCATTAAAAGAAATCACTCTAAATGCTTACAAAGTAGCCACAAACGAATACGTTGCCTACGAAGAAGAAGAAGACAGCTTGCTGGCTATTATGCCTGTTATCCGTGACGCTATGGTTCGCCGTGTTGCTCGCGCTGTTGACCGTGCAATGATGCGTGGTGCAGGTTCTGGTAGCGATCCAGTTAAAGGTCTAGCTGGCTACGACGTTGCAAGTGCCGTTACACTAGATATCAGCGACGCAGCAAAAATGACTGTGGCCAAGCTACAGTTACTACGTCGTGATCTAGGTGCCTGGGGTCTAGACCCATCAGAACTGGTTTACATCGTAAGCACAGAAAACTACTACGACTTGCTAGAAGACCCAATCTTCCAGACAATGGACAAAGTTGGTACACAAGCTACTGTTCTAACTGGCCAAATCGGTTCAGTTGGTAATACACCAGTTCTTGTAAGTGCTGAGTTTGAAGACAAAGGTGCAGGTACTGTTGGCGCTCTTTGCTACAACCCAGGTAACTTCCTGGTTGGTAATCAGCGTGGTCTACGCATCGACACACAAGACCTAGTGGAAACACAGCGTCGTGTTATGGTAGCCAGCCTACGTACTGGTATGACACAAGTTACAACTAACCTAGGTGCAGCTGTTTCAGCTCTACGTTACGTAGCTTAATTGTTACACAAGACCCTTCGGGGTCTTGTTTTATAAGTGTATGTGGTACACTTATAAAACAAGAGAGGTGTGCTAATGGCAGCAAATTTAATTACAAAGCAAGAATACAAAACCTATGCCGGCATCTCTAGTACAAATCAAGATGCGGAAATTGACTTACTAATCCCCAAAGTTTCGGAATTGGTAAAAAACTACTGCCGCCGCAGTTTTGTCGACTATGTTGACGAAGCCCGCACAGAAGTATTTCCAGGCGGATTTGGTAGTTTACTACTAAAAGAAAGTCCAGTAATCAGAGTACTTTCACTAGAACTAAGCACAGACTACGGACAAACCTACACAGAATTAACAGAGTTTAGTGACTGGGCTCCTAGTGGTGATTACGTAGTAGCTGTTAGTCCGGCTGGATTTAAACCGTATGTAAATGGTTACCGCGTAAGCTACTATGCTGGATACGAGACTGTACCAGAAGACTTAAAGCTAGCTGTACTAGACTTGATTACTTACTATCGCAAAAATGACGGCTCAGTACACAACAACAAATCGCCTGGAGCTGGTGGCAGCGTTCAACTAGAGTATATCATGAACACTAACTTTCCTGCACATATCAAGCGCGTTTTAGACCTTTATGTGGCGGACTATACCTAATGGCTAGAAGCGTACACTTTTCAAGATTGTTGGATATAATTTCCGGAAGCGCTTTAGCCGGTGCAAACAACAAAATACAAAAAAGTGCTTTAAACAAAGACTTTGACTTAGCAAAACTAGAATCAAAAAAGTTAAGGGATTTAATAGATAGTAATTTACCTACTTTTTACGTAGTAGATGTAGATGCAATTGTATACAGTTTAGTACAAGGTCTTGGTCTAAATAACTTTCAAGAAAACGAAGATTATATAAAGGCTCAGTACCCAAAAAAGGCAGAGCTAGTAAGCTTCTTAGAAAATACGGTAAAAGAAGCTTTAACAAAATTACCTTCTAAACCTTTTTTACCTGTTATAGATGACCTTAATAAGCAGTACGGAGTACTATTAGACACATTATCTAAACGCAGTACGTATGTTGGATATCGAAATGCTGCTACTAAATTTGGGGCCTCGCTTAGATCTATTCTTAAAAGTTCCAGTGTATTTATAGCTTCAGACGGTAAAACTTTAGTATCAAATTTAAGCCCAAATAGCTACGTAGTAATAGGTCCCACGTTTACGCTGGCTGTTGAAAAAGTTAATACACTACTTAATGATTACTTGCGAAAAAATTTTAAAAGTAATTACGACATTAATTTACGAAAATATAATGCCGCAGACGCAGTTAATAGGTTTACGATAGGTGATTTTATTAACGCAGGACATACTGCTGCGTACTCACAATCAAAACAACTTATTGGCATTAATATGCCTCTTGCACAAGAAAGACAATTCCTTCTTAGCTCCGACCCTAAAGCGGAAGGTCTTGAAACTAGTATTGCTGATTTATACTTAAATGCTGATTATGCAATACAGTTTGAACAAAACTATACAGAAACTGCAACAAATTTGTTAAATATGCAGTTTTCTTTTGTGGTAACAATGCCACAAAGGTATAATACCTCATCCCTTAGAACACAAGAAGTAAGTCGTATTAAGGCTTATATAGGGGACACAGTTTTACCTACTATAGTTGAGCAAGCAAAAAAGAAATTCGTTGGTGGAGTATTACAAGATGTTGTTTTAAATTCAAGTGCTTCACCTACACTACTAGAATACTTGACTTCTTTATTTACAAATACTATTCAAAATAAACCAGTAAATAAAGTAATTAAAAAATCAACTGCAACTGGAAAAAACTCATCAGCAATTGCAATAAGTGCTATTTTAAAAGACCCTAAAAAGTTAAAATTAAAAAGCAAGTCCGGCGGTACTAAAGTATCTAACAGCTCAATATCTTTGCAACAACCGCAACAAACAAATTTATTGAGTTTGCAAAACCTAATTAACCGCCAATTACAAGATGTAATCAGTGCTAATATGGGCAATGGCAGTAGTCGTAATATACTAAACTATCGAACAGGACGACTAGCCGCAAGCGCCAAGGTTGAGCGTATGAGCGAAAGTCGTGCAGGTATGATTACTGCGTTTTATTCGTATATGAAAAATCCGTACGCCACATTCAGCGAAGGCGGTCGTCAGCAATATCCAAAGACCCGTGACCCTAAATTGCTAATATCAAAGTCAATCCGTGAAATTGCTGCAACACAGGTGGCTAACCAACTAAGGGCAGTTAATGTATGAGTAAAAGAACAAGTATTGTACGTGCACTTGCTGAAAAATTTAAAACAATTGACGGCTCAGAGCCTTATCAAACCAACTTAAATTCAAATGCTTATGCAAAGCTAAAATTTTGGGATGAAGTCGAAGACTTTCCTAGTGTGTACTGCACCCCTGGATCAGAACAGCGCGAGTATTTACCAGGCGATTTTACTTGGGGATTTTTGGGCATAAGCATTAAAGTATATTGTCGTGGAGAAGAAGCTCAAAATGAACTTGAGCAGCTCTTAGAAGATCTAGAACACTGCATTAATGCAAACCGAGTTTTAGTGTATGATAACACAAAAAACCTCGAAACAACTGAAATATTAATTCAGTCAATAACAACTGACGAAGGGTTACTAGCACCCTATGCGGTTGGGGAAGTTAACTTACAGGTGCGCTACGCGCTAATGTAAAATCCAGTACACACCGGCATTAGCACAGATAAATATCTAGTCAAAGTGCTTTAGTGTACCAAACTCATAAAGGAAACATTATGGCATTAAATTTAGTACGTAATAGTAGAGTATTCTTTACTACAAACGTTAATAGCTCTACAGGCGTAATCTTGGCCACCGGAGCAGACGACACAAATACATTTGAGATTCAAGTTTTAGATGGATTTACCTTCTCACAAAACACAACTGCTGACACAGTAACGATCAGCGAAGCTGGTAGTGCTCCAGTACGTGGTCAACGTAGTTTTAACACTGCACTGGCTCCAGTAGACTTCTCTTTTAGTACTTATGCCCGTCCATACAACAACGGAAGCGCAGTTACTGCAGAAGAAAGCGTGTTATGGAATGCACTTTTAGGTACAGCACCTATTAGTACTGCATCAGTAACTATTGGTGGTACAATTAGTGGCGTTACTTATACATTTACAAATGGTGTAGGTACTGTGTCTATTGTAGGTACTAGCTTAACAGCAGTTGGTATTGCCGTTGGAGACATTGTTACTATTGGTAGCATTTCTACTACAAGCCCTGCTGCTAACAACACAGCAATTAATTCTGCTGCAGTAGTTAAAACAGTTACCGGCACTAGCATTACTCTAGAGTTAGTAAACCCTATTACCACAGCAACAACTATTACAACTCCAGCATCTGTTAAATTGTACAAGTCTGCTTGGGCCCCTGTTTCAGCTGGTTACTCTGTTGCAACTGCTGCATACTCAAACTCAAATCAATTACAAAAATTTGGTTTGATTTTCATGGTTGACTCTGTGGCTTATGCTGTAGATAATTCAGCACTTAGCCAAGTATCTATTGATTTTGGGCTAGACGCAATTGCTACACTAGCTTGGACTGGTCAAGCAACTAGCTTACGTCAAATTGCTACTTCATTAAGTGGTAACACATTTACTGGAACTGACTTTGCAGGAAGTGCAAAAGCCAAAGTTACCAACGCTAACTACATTACCAACAAGCTGTCTACGGTTTCAATGAAATTAGTAAACGCTATTGGAGCAGCTGATGCTGGTGATCAGTATGCTATTGCCTTAACTGGTGGTTCACTAACCATCAACAACAATATCACATACATTACTCCAGCTAACCTTGGTGCAGTTAACCTTCCAGTTACTTACTACACAGGTACTCGTGCTATTTCAGGTACAATGAATGCGTACTTAAAAACTGGCAGTGGCGTTGAAAGTACTGGTAAACTACTAGCTGACATGCTAGCCGCAGCCTCTACAACAATTGAACCTATGGTTGCACTGTCTATTGTTATTGGTGGTGGTTCAAATCAGGTTAAAATTGCCTTAGATATGCCTGCTGCTACTATTACCATTCCTACAGTAGATGTTCAGCAAGTTGTTTCTACAGTTATTAACTTTAACGCTCAAGCTTACGTTCCAAGCTCTACGCTTGATGGTAACGTGTTTGACTTGTCTAAAACAAACGATATCGCAATTCGTTACTACGCTTAATTTAGTGTAATTTTACACAAGGAGCGGCTTGATCACCGCTCCTCCTTTTTCATTATATAACAGGATAAAAATCCAAATGGCAACATCGCTTTCTCTTAAAAGTTTGTTAGTTCCTTCAAAAACAGTTGAAGTAGAGTACCCAGGAATGCCTGGTTTTAAAGTTAACCTTAGTTTTCTTTCACGAGAAGTACTTAGTACTATTCGTAAAAAGTCTACAAAAACTACGTTTAAAAATCGCCAGCCCATGGAAGAATTAAACGACGAAATCTTTTTAGAACTATACGTAAAAGAAGCTGTCAAAGGCTGGACAGGACTTAAATTAAAGTACCTAGAACAACTTTCTCCGATTGATCTAACTGGTCAAGACACGGAACAAGAACTAGACTTTTCAGAAGAAAATGCCTTGTATTTAATGAAATCTTCTACTAATTTTGATGCGTTTGTATCAGAACAGGTCACAGACCTGGGAAACTTTTCAACGAACAGTTCGAAGAAGTAAAATTAGGTATAGCTAGTTTTTTTCAAAACTCCCAAGTTTCAATGACCAAAGACGCATATTTTGAATTATGCGAAGCACTTGGCACAGAACCTGTAGAATCAGAAATTCCTGTTGAACTTTCTGATTTACCAGAAATTGTACAAGAAGCGTTTGGTATATATCATCTATTAAGGGATATATGGGAACCAATGTCAGGTACTTACATTGGCAAGGATACTAGCAACATATTTAATTTCTTTGAATTGTACGACCTAGAAAAAGCCGAGCAACGAATAATTATTACCATAATTAAAATTATGGATAATGAGCGCGCCAAGCTTATCAAGCAAGACACTAAAACTAATAAGCCTTCAGACTAACCAGTCTGAAGGCTTTTTTGTTACCTAAAAAATTTTGGGTTGACACATACCAACCCTTATGTTATAATAACATGAATAATCACGTGCATACCAGTTTTGGTATAAAGTCTCGAAGGAGAAAAGATGGCTTCACAAACCGAAATAACCGCTAAGTTAAAACTTCGTGCCGAAGGCATTAAGGAAGCTACAGCGGAGTCAGAAAAATTAAATAAAAGCCTTGAAAGAGGCAGAGGTATTGCTAACAATCCTAAAAAGGCCGCATTAGCACCCACCGCTATGGAAAGCATTCAGTACGGTCAAGCAAGAGCATCTGGCGGTACCGGTGCAGCAGGTCGCGATTTTGCCAACCAAGCTCAAGGCCTGGGCGGTTTAGTTCGTTTATACGCTACCTATGCTGCTAACTTATTTGCTGTAAGTGCGGCTTTTGGTGCACTGCGAGAAGCAATGGATACCACTATGATGATACGTGGGTTAGATCAGCTTGGCGCAGCAAGTGGTGTAGCAATGGGTGGTTTAGCTAAACAATTTGCTCAAGCAAGTGATGGTGCTATTAGCTTACGTGAGGCTATGGAAGCCACAGCTAAAGCTACCACAAGTGGCTTAAGCAGCAAACAATTTTTAGAGCTTGGAATGGTTGCTAAAGGTGCAAGTCAAGCATTAGGCGTAAACATGAGTGACGCCGTTAGTCGACTAACTCGCGGTATTACTAAACTTGAACCAGAATTACTAGATGAATTAGGTATCTTTACAAAAGTAGGAAAAGCCACAGAAGACTATGCTCGTAGTGTTGGTAAATCCGCAGCTAGCTTAACAGACTTTGAAAGACGCCAAGCCTTTGCAAATGCAGTATTAGAAGAAGGTAAGCAAAAATTCCGTGAAATTGCACAAGAAAGCAACCCTTACGATAAGTTATTAGCAAGTTTAAAAAATGTGGCACAAGGGATTCTAGAGAGTATTAACTCAATAGTAGGTCCAATAGCAAAACTATTTGCCAATAACACAGAACTTATAGGGTTAGCAATAGCTGCTGCTGCACTAAAAATAACACAACAAGCAATGCCGGCTCTATCCCAATGGAGAAAAGGACTAGCAGACGCAGCTCAAGATGCTGCTAAACGCGCCAGCGAAATTAACACTAGTTTTGGTGAAGCTTTTGTTAAGCGTGCAGAAATTAAGCAAAGAATACCGCAAATAGATCTTGCTATTCAACAAGCAGAGGCAGAGTTTAAAGCTGCTAAACAACAGTTTGTTGAATTAGATAATGTATATAAAAGACCTAATGCAACCTTAAAAGCATTGCAGCAAGATAGACTTTTAAATGACAAAGAGTTGTCTGCAATTAAAACAGACATAACAAAAAAGACTAATCTTAATACCGAAGCAGAACTTAAGCACGCCTTAAGTTTGACCAACGTACAAGCAGCCCAACAAAAAATTGTTGAACTAACTAAAGAACGTGCCAAAGCCTACGACGAAGTAATAGAAAGCTCTAGTACTTCGTCAAGAGTACTAAGTGAAGAGTGGCAGCGTGAAAAAATTGTTGCCAACGAGCGTGCTAAAGCAGCTAAACTAAATGCTTTAGCAGGTGTCGGATCTAAAGTAGAGCAACAAGGTTTAGTTGGCGGTTTGGGAGAATTTTACACAGAAGTAAACTCAAACAAAGATTTAGGTAAGTTTGATAAAGTAAAAACAAAAGCAATAGGTACGTTTGCAGCTATAGGAACTGCTGCAGGCATATTAGGTAAAGCTTTGTCTGCTGCATTCTTTTATTTAGAGCTTGCTGTAGCTACGTTTACCTTTTTAAACATGGCTTTTTCTAAAAATGGTAAAGAAGTTGATGCCTTAAAATCAAGTTTAGAAGGTTTAACAGAAGCCACTAAAACTGCTAATAATGTTGCGGCTAAATATGGTAATACCTTAAGCACAGAGAGTATAAACGCAATTGCTACCTCTTTTACAACATTAGCAGATAGTGTAAAACAAACATCAGAACAACTAAATACAGCATTGAAAGCTTCAAGTTGGTTTGATTCTATTGTTAACAATGTTAAAAAATTATGGGGTGGCGATCTACAAAGTAAGGTTGAAGAGGGCTTAACCGGCAGTATTCTAGGTGCTATAAAGCTATTACCAGAAGGTGAAATTAAATCATCTTTAGAGGCTAAACTTAAACAGGCTACTGGTGCGGTAAATTTAACCGAAAAAGACTTGTCAAAAGCTTTTGGTAAATTAAGTGAAAGTGCTTTTCAGGCAAAAAATCTAGAGATAAATAATATTCTAGATGCTACTAAAAAGGTTTTAAACAACTCTCAGGCACTAACACAAGACGTTAAAGACACCGCTAAAGGAGTATCTGAAGCTTATCTATCTTTAAGTAATAGTGTTAAGGATAATAATCCGCTAACAACTTTTATGTCTACTAGTATTAAACAAGCTTTAGCTTTAAACAAAGCTTTAAAAGATACTTATGCAGCACAAGTAGTACTAAAAGACTTAGCTAGCGGTGTTCTTAAGCCACAGTTTTTAACTGAAGCCACTGCAATACAAATAATGCCTTTAGCAGAAGAAGCTTCGGCTTTATCTAATCAAGGAAAGCGTTTTAGTGATAATTTAACTGTTGCTAAAGGTAAAGTTGCTGATATAAATAAAGAAATTCAAAAGGGTGGTAATTATACTTGGTATGATGCACAGCTTCGTTCACAACGTCTTGAGTTAAAAGGTATTATATCTGAGTCAGAAAGAGGCTTGGCATCTGTTAATACTAGACTACAAGAAATTACTAAACAAGCTCAAACACTTATTAAAGAAAGTATTGTTGCACAAATTGATGAAAGTATTAAGCAAACAGGCTTAAAAATTAATCAATTAAAACTCAAAGATAAAATTTCTGCGGTAGCGGAATTACCAGTAAAAACAGAAGCGTCTATTAAATATTCCGCAGATTTACAAAGACAGTCTTTGGAAATAGATAAACTAACATTTAAATCCAACGAAACTTTAGTCAAATCCCTAGACTTACTAGCTGTTCAAGTACAGCGAGATGCTGATCTACGTGAATTAGAAAAAATATCAAAAGAACCATCAGACCAAGTTTCACGCAGTCGTCAATCTATGCTAACGGCCAGAGTAGCTAATGCAGACTCAGCAATTACTGCGTATAGTACTAAAGACGTATCTACTCTTAAAAAATTAGCTTATGAAAACCCACAGTTAAAAGGCCTAATTGATTCCGTTCAAGGAGCAATTTTAGCTAATGCTGGGTATGATATTCAGTTAAAACAAATTAATACTGCTGAAACACAAGGCAAAATTAATTTAAAGTATGATAACTTAATAAAAGACTCGGAAAATATACTTAAAGGTCTTAATACTAGATTAGAAGCTGTAGTAGGTACTACCGCAGAAGCAGATGCCGCAAGAAATGCACTTAATGAGCAAATTCGTACAGAGCAATTAAGACAGCAAGAAACTTTACCTGCAGCTCGTAACAGAGAGTTAAATCAGGCACTTAGTACTAGAGTAGGAAACGCCGGAGTAATTGCCGCAGGAACTACAAAATTAAATGCTACTGAAACTACTTCTAAAACTTTAGCTACCAATGCTTCAGGAGTCAAAAAAGCTAACGAAGATTTGGCTGTTAATATTAAGTTAAAGCGAGAAGAGTATGACATTACTAATGCTAATTATGCCATAAATAACTTAAAAACTGTGGCAGAAGAAACAGCTAGTAAAGCTGATATTGCATATAAAACTGAACAGTTAAACTTCTTAAATTCTTTTGGGGCTTTAAGTGCGCAAGAGTATGCAGATAAACAAAGATCGCTAAAGTTAGAAGAAGCCGCTATAGAAAGAACACAACAATTACGTGTACTAACAGAGGCAAAAACAGCTGCACAACAAACATACCAGTTAGCCGTTACAGCAGAAGGCGGAAAAACAAATGCAGTGTTAGAAGCACAGAAAAAATTGTATGAGGCTACGTATACTGCTGGTGTAGAAGGTGCCAACAAAATGTACGATAGAACTAAAGATCTAATAGACATACAAAGCAGTTTAACAGAAAAGCAAAAAAGTTACGAGCAAGTTTTTAAAACAGCTTTTGACAATATGGCAGACACCCTGATAGAATTTGCAAAAACTGGTAAATTTAGTTTTGGCGACTTAGCTAATTCTATAATTACAGAAATTGCACGTATCGAACTAAGAGCTCAAACTTCTAGTATCTGGAGTGCATTACGCCCAGCTGTTTCAGCAGGATTATCTAGCTTTTTTGGCATAAGTGCTGGTCCAGAACAACTTGGCGGTGAATTAGTTCCAAAAGCCAAAGGTGGGGCTTATGACTACGGTGTTGAGGCTTTTGCCAAAGGCGGAATGTTTACTAATTCTATTGTAAATACACCTACACTGTTTAAATTTGCCAAAGGCACAGGTTTAATGGGTGAAGCGGGCCCAGAAGCTATTATGCCCCTAAAGCGTGATAGCCAAGGAAACTTAGGTGTTCGAGGTGGTGGTTCTAATGTGGAAATAGTAGTAAACAACTACAGCACAGAAAAAGCCGAAACTCGTGAAACCACAGATTCTCGCGGTAATCGTAAAATTGAAGTAATTGTAGGTGAATTAGCTGCAGCTGATATGGTACGTAGCGGTAGTTCTTCGCAAAAAGCAGTAGGCGGAACTTTTGGTTTACGCCCACAATTAATTAGGAGATAACATTGGCATATACTTACGTATGGCCAGCTAGTTTACCACAAAACCCTCAAAAAGGTTTCTCAGAAACTGGAGGGGTTCTTGTTTTAAGAACTCCTACAGATTCTGGGCCTGCTAAACAAAGACGCAGGGGTAAAAGCCCTGCTAATATGCAGGTTACTTTTATGATGACAACCGAACAAGTAGCTACATTTGAATCATTTGTAGAAGATACTTTACGTGGAACAGCTAGATACGGCTTTAAACACCCAAGAACTTCAGTAATGGTAGAAGTACGAATAGTGCCCCAAAGTGGAGGTACTATGTACACTACCACATATTTAGCACCAGGATACTGGACAGTGTCCTTTCAATTAGAAATATTACCATGAGTAGATTAACGACTATGTCGCCAGCAGCACTACGTGCTGTATTTTCACCAGACGCAGATGCAGACCTATACTTTTTATTAACTATATATGACCCACAAGACCCCACACAAGTAGTGGCTAGGTTAAGTGATGGGTTTTATTCTGACCCTATTACTGGTGTGGCTACCCGTATTGTTGAAACAGCTGATGAAGTTGTTTATGGCGTTCGTAGTCGTAATAATGACTTTGTATTCTTACCAATGGAGATAACCTTACCAAGTGAAAACGAGGCTCAAGCGCCTCGTTGCACTTTAACACTAAACGATGTTACCAGGTACGTTACTCCATTAATACGATCAATTAACGGCCCTCCAAAAGTCTTAATGGAATTAGTACTATCTACTACACCTAACGTAGTAGAGGCTAGTTTTAGTGGGTTTTATATAAGCAGTATTACATACAATGCTAATACTGTATCTGCTGAATTGTCAATGATTGATTATGAGCGCGAGCCTTTTCCTCAACACTCATTTAGCCCAAAATACTTTCCAGGATTATTTTAATGTGGTCAAATAAATATATAAATATTCCGTTTATTGACGGAGGCAGAAGCTTAGAGGGTGCGGATTGTTGGGGTTTAGCTAGGTTAATCTATAAAGAAGAGTTCAATATTGAACTACCTAGTTTTTCTGGTGAATACGACATTAACGACCCTAAGTTGCTACAAGAAATGATTGTGCAACACAAAGAAGGTTGGCAACAAATATACACCCCAGAAGAAGGGTGTATAGTAGTATTTCGTATGTTTGGCGCAGAGTCACACATTGGGGTTGCCATTAGTGCCACCCAATTTGTGCACGCCAGAGAAAAGTATGCGTCCGCTGTAGAAAACTTTTCTAGTGTAGAGTGGAAAAATCGTATTGCTGGTTACTTTAAATATCGTGAAAATACCAGCATAGTAATGAATGCTGTGCCTCACCCGCTTCGCACAGAACGTGTTACTATGCAAGTAGTGCCTGGTAGTACACTACAATTAGTATATGAAGTAGTTAATCAAGAATGGAATATTTCGGATAAACTTAAGAAAAATGTGCACATTATTCTTAACGGACGAGTAGTACCAAAAGAAGAGTGGGCGCATACCGTAGTTGTAGATACTGATACTATTGAATACCGCGCTGTGCCACAAAAAGAAGCGGTTAGATTAGTACTAACTATTGCCGTAGCATACATAGCTATACAAACGGGATTAGCGGCAGCAGGTTTTATTGAAGGTGCAGCAGTTACCGCAGGCAGTCTTGGTGGGGCTAGCCTTGGTGCTCAAGCAGCATTTGTAGCAGCATCTGCTGCCGTTACTATGGCTGGCGGGTATTTAGTTAACGTAATTGCCCCTATTAGACCACCGGCAGACCCAGGTTCAGCAAATCCAGGTTCTTCAAATAGTCAAACATTAATTAACGGTGCATCAAACACTGCCAATAAATATGGAGCTATTCCAGTTATTTTAGGGCGTATGCGGGTTACTCCACCACTAGGAGCCCAAAATTACGCTAGATTTTCTGGTACTCCTAATTCCTCAGGGATTGTGGAAAATGCCACTACTAGCTACCTGGACATGTTATTAACTTGGGGATACGGTCCACTGGACATTGACGACTCAAGTCTAAGAGTAGGTAGCATTGCACTAAGTAACTTTGAAGGTGACACAGCCACCAATGAAGTAAGACGTATTACTCTAGACAGAAAAACTGAGCCTACTGCAGATCAGCTAAACTACTTTAACAGTATTTATGGAACTGATGTTGAGCAAAAATACAGTGGCTTAGTATTAACTTGTCCGGGGCCAAATGATCCGGTTACTGGACTGCCTACAGGCGGATTGCCTCCAGTTGGTTACCCTTATCCTTGGGACCCTATTACTACACCAGGTCCTTGGGCCGAGTTAGCTTTAACAACACCTTGCGACAAGTTTACCTTAGCCCTACACTTTCCGCAAGGATTGCGTGCTGTAAAAGTACAGGGTGATGAAGCGGGAGCTAATTTACCTGCACCTGTTACAATTGATTTTGAGTACAGTATTAATGGTGGTGCCTGGCAGCCTTGGACTACTCAAACTATTGGTGGAACTGTTAATAGTACAAACACTACTACTACACAACAATTAGTTCCAGGAGCTTATACAGGCTCTAATAGTGGAGAAGGCGGTATCGGAGACTTAGTTTATACTCCGGAATATTGGACTACTGTAACTAATCCTGGTAACAGAATTACTGGCGGGGCGTACATTGCTGATGGGTTTACTTGGACTATAACCAAACAGCGCACCTGGAATGAAAATGATTTAGTACAGGTACGTGTTCGTAGACATTCAGGTGATGGCACAGAACCTAACAAAGACTATCGTTATACACACACAGTACAGCTACACACCTTAACTGGCTATAAAAACACCAACCCAGCCAATGATCCGCCTAATTCCAAAATAGCTAAAACTGCACTGACTATTAAAGCTTCAGCACAGTTAAATGGTCAAATTGAAGGCATTAATGGATTAGTTCAAACATGGGCACCAAATATAACAAGTTGGAATTCTACAACTAACAGTTTTAGTACTTATGGTCCTACAAGCAACCCAGCAGATTTATTTTTATATGTGCTAATGCACTCGGGTAACCCCCAACGAGTACTTGCCGCAGACATTGTTAGTAAAATAGATATAGCTAAACTTCAGTATTGGTACAGCTACTGCAATCAAACTCGTACCATAGTTCTTAATAATATTACGCACTCTTACAAGTTTGAGCACAACGGTATACTGGGAGCACAACGAAGTATTCTAGAAGTTTTACGGGATATTTGTGCGGCAGGCAGAGCCAGCCCTGCTATGATTGATGGTAAGTGGTCTGTGGTTATTGATGAACCTAAGCCGCAAATTGTACAGCATTTTACTCCTCATAACAGTTGGGGTTTTGAATCTACAAAAGGTTTGCCAAGATTACCAGACGCTTTAAAAATACAGTACTACGACGAAGCACATGACTACCAAGACGCAGAATTAATTATAAGTTACGCAAATAAAACAGTAGACAATGCCGAATTATTTGAGTCTATACAGTTACCCGGAGTTACCAACAAAGGTGCAGTAGCTGATCATGCTAGATGGCATTTAGCTCAAGCTAAATTACGACCAGAAATATACTCTTTAAATACTGATATTGAATATATAGTATGTAATCGAGGCGATCGTGTAAAAGTAATGCATGATGTACCTATGTGGGGTTTAGGTAGCGGACGTATTAAAAACCGTATTACTTCTAACATTTTTGAGTTGGACGAAGACGTGCCAGTTAACTTAGGTACTTCTTATACATTAAGAGTACGTAGTAGCACAGGCAGTAGCAGTATTTGGACACTTAATACCACGTTTACAGCTACTGGAGTAACCCGTACAGACGGCGTAGCTACCGTTACTTTAACAGGAACACACCCTATACAAGTAGGCAGTTACATTAAAGTAGCCCTTACAGGAACTACTTCTGTTAACGCAGAAAACGTTGAGGTAGTGGCCACTACAACTAACACAGTTAGTTTTAAAAGTGTAGGAGCAAACATACTGCCAGTAGGGGCAGGTGGTTTAGTATCTATGCAAACTGGCTACTATACTGTAGTACAAGTACTTGGCACTTCTACCGTATCCGAAATAGCTCCCAGCGACTTATTTTTATATGGTGAATATTTAAGAGAAGCACAAGATTTAATCGTACTAGCAGTAGAACCTGGTGCTAATAAATCCGCTAAACTAACTTTAGTAGATTATGGTGTTACCTCTGACTACAATATATTTACAGATTATCGTACACTAACCTCAGATATTATATTTGAAACTGACATAACTCGTCCAGCAATTCAATTGTTAAACGCATTTGGAACTAAAGTTCCTAGTATAGTTAGCATTGTTAGTGACAGTTCTGTAATGGAACAAATATCTTCTGGTGTTTATAGATACACAGCCAAACTATCTTTTGTTAACCCAGTGGATTTACCTATTACTGCTGAAAGCGTAGAAGCCCAAATAAGCTTATCTAATGCGCAAGAATCCGGTGATGTTAAATCTTTTATGGCACCGTTTGACAGTGGAAGTATTACTTTTACTAACGTAGACGTTAATACTGAGTATAAGATTAGACTACGTTATGTAGGCAAAGACGGTAAAACAGGGTCTTGGACTGATTTTGTTACACATACTATTATTGGTAAGTCTGAAAACTATCAAGTAGTAGACAGCGTGACTGTAACCAAATCAAAACGTAATTTAGTAATTACGCCCTATGCTGAGTTTATAAATAGCGACTTTAAATACTATGAAATAAAAGTATGGCAAAATGGCGGTATTGGTGATTTTTGGGATAGTACTGATCCAGGTATAAAAGTATTTACAGGCATAGGTGCTGTAACCATAGACACAAGAATCTTTGATTCTCCTAGAATATTACACGAAGGAGTTAAGTATAGAGTAGCTTGTCGTGCCCTAGATACTTCTGGTAATTATAGTAAGGTAAGTGCTTTAACTTCTATTACTTTGTATACAATATACCCATAATAAAAGTAGCCTACGGGCTACTTTACTTTAATAGGAAAAAATAGATGAGCGCTATAATTATTTCAGGCGTTAACTCAATAGTAGTTAATATAGCACAACCGTATGAAAGTGACGGTGTAACTGCGCGAGACGATTTATTGGGTATAAAAGTATGGTACTCAACAACTTCTGGATTTAGTCCACCTTCGGAAGGTTTTATAGGTTATGAAGGCCCAGGACTTACAGCTAACATAGTTGGGCTAACTGCCGGAATTACTTATTATATTAGATACGCTCTTATAAGCGATATTGATCCGTCACAGTATGACATATCTACACAATATAACGCCGTACCCAAAGATCTAGATACACCAGATTATACCCCACCTCCTACACCTACTGGTGTAGTAGTTACTTCTGGTATATCGTATGTGTTTGTAGAACAAGATGCGCCCGCATACACTGTGGGCCATGGTCATGATAAAACGCAAGTTTATGCCTTAAAGTATGATGAGAATCAAACTCCACTATTTGAGAACGCCTCACTTGTAGCAGAGTTTTCGGGTAGTTTGGGTAGTTTTAACTCAGACCCTGGTACTTCTTGGAGAATTTGGTTAAAGTGGGTAACTCAAGACGGTATAGCTAGCGTAACACCGGCAGGTGGTGCAAATGGCTATTCTGCTACCACAGGTCAAGATGTAACTAAATTAGTTGCTGCAATGACTGGCCCTGGAAAGCCTTTTACGGTTGTAACAGAAACTACCGTTATTGATGGAGTAACTTATCCAGCAGGTACTTATGCTACCCAGTCATTTATTGCTGATGCACAGATCACAAACGCAAAAATAGCTGAAGCTGCAATTGACGACGCTAAAGTGGGCTCAATCAGTGCCCTAAAGCTTACAGCTGGAGATGGCACAATTGGAGGCCAGTTAAAGAGTTCTAACTATTTTCAAGGGCTTTCTGGTTGGGCACTAACTCCTGAAGGTGATGCTGAATTTGCATCATCTTCTATTCGTGGCAAAATAACTGCTTTGCAAATTGATGCTAATGGACTAAGTATTTATAGTCAAGACGGCAATGACCTGATTTTAGATGCAGGTAAATCCCTACAAAGTCAGATTGCACCATATGCAGCAAATGCAACAGCTGGTAGTACACTTAACTTTGACCCTAGCTGTAGCAATACCTTGGTTTGGGATGACAACTTTATTGCACGAGGTATTCTTGGCGGAGTAACCGGAACAACTGCACTGTTTGGTTCTAGCGGAGAACACTTGCTTGAAGGTGTTAGTACAGGAACTCCCTACGTTTTTACTATTACTCCACAAAAACGTTATCAGTTATCTGCATTGATAAGAAAAACTGATGCCGCTACCACAGGCACAGTACATATTGGACTACTGGAGTTTGACGAAGATTTAGTTCCGCACTATAATTGGGGCGGATACTTACGGGGAAAAATTCCTGTATCTTCTCTTACAACAAACTTCAAAAGGTACACCGTATATTTTGATCCAGGCAGTTTGAATCCAGACGCTGTTTTTGCTTCTGTGCACACTATCATGGGCTACCCTACCACAGGCGGTGGCCGTGTAGAAATTCAAGATATTAGAGTAGAGGACATTACTCTTGCCTACAACACTCAAATATCTAGTGTAACAACTGCGGCTATGAATGCTCAGGTCTTGCTTAACAGAAAAGTAGACAACGACGCTGAAAACATAATGCGCAGCGACTTTTTCTTAAAAACCAATAACTACAACGATACCGTTTTACCTAACGGAACCATAGTACCTGGTACAGGCGTGGCAATTTTCGGAGGCGGAATTATTGCCAAGAAAAACGGGCTTAACACCTTTTCTATTGGATCTGATGGTAGCGCTACCTTTACCGGTAGTATAACACTGGACAGTGGCGAACCTTCCAGAACTGTTATCACAAACGATAAAATTGAAATATGGAATAACGGCATACGCAGAGTTATACTAGGAAAACTAACTTAACATGCATATTTGTCAAACACACATGTTTATTGACTTATATCGGGGTCAAGAATTTTTTAACTTGACCCCGGTGTATATACATGATATAATGGGACACAAAAATACAGAGGTATACATATGAGCCAACCATCAGCCTATTTGCAACAACTTTATAATAGTAGCACAGGTGCTCAAACATCCGTAGGGTTAGCAGTAGAAGACGCAGCTACTACTGACTATATTGCTACTAACGTACAAGCCAACGTTATTTTAGATAGCATGGCAATAGTTGCAGCTGATGTAGCAAAAAGCGCCGCTAGTGTTGCTGCTAGTGCAGCTAATGTTACCTTAACTCACAACGATGTACTATTAACTCATGCCGATGTAGTTACTACTACAGCACAAGTAGAGTTAGCTAATGTAGCGCGTGCAGCAAGTGAAGCGGCCAGAGATGCAGCAACGCTGTCTGCCGGGGTATATGATAATATTTCATTGGGTTTAGCTGCTACAATGATTGGAAGATATTTCACAGTTCCTTCTGAGGATAATCGTGAATACCTGATACTATACAGACACCAAGAAGACGGCACCGCCAGAGAAATACAACGCTATCCTAGTATTAACGGCTTAGAATATTCAGTAGATAATGTTATTCACGTTAAATCAAACGGCAATGATAACCTTGATGGCGGTTCTTGGAACAGTGCCGTACGTACTATTGAAAAAGCACTAGAGTTAGCTACGCTACGTGGAGTTCCAACCTTAATTGAGTGGGCTCCAGAAAGTGTAGTATATACCAAAGGGCACTTAGACATGCCCGATAATTGCGTTATAAAAGCCACACACCGAACAGTGTTCTTGAGACCCGAACCTGGATATGAAGAACGCAATGTTTTTCGTATGGGAAGTGGTTGCTTTTTAGAAGGCGTAATGTTTGAAGGCTGGAGAGTAGACAGCCTAACAAATCCAACAGAAGGTTTTGCAGTTAGTTTTAGGCCTGGCGCAATTATTACTCGTGTACCTTATGCACATAAAATTGCTGTGCGTTCTATTCCTACTTGGGGCAGAATTCCTCCACCACTTGATGTAGAAAATGGTAACCCGCTAGTTCCTCGTGGTGGCGGAGTAGTATTAGCAGACGGATTGGTTTGCTCACAGTACAGTATATTCCCAAACATTATGACTTGGGGTGCTACTCCAGTACTACCAAACGGTATTGGTTACTGTGCAAAAAATGGCGGACTAATCAACGCTGTTAACGCTGTGTCTATTTGGGCACACAAACATTTTATGGCCCTAAGCGGTGGTCAAGTTATTTTGTCTGCTTGTTCTACGCAGTTCGGAGACTACACCTTGGTAGCTAGCGGCGGCCGTAACATTGTAGTGCCAACAAAAGCCGCTGGAACTATTAGCATACAAACAGCAGATGCCGATACTATTACCGCAAATGCTCCTGCACTAGTAAACTCTATGTGGACGGCTTTGTCTGTTGGTGGATACAATACTACGTGGACAGCCCTACAAGAAGCCAACACCCGTGCTGACGCTTCACTACTACTACAGTGTTTGATCTGGGTTTTACAAACTGGCAACGAACAACCAATGCTGGATTTTGCCAAAGGTTTATTTGACCCACTAGGAAAGCCTGCGTATGTTATTCCAACAAAATCCGCAGTTGCACTATCAACACAAACTGCCGCAGCCGCTGCAATCAAAGCAGCCGAGCAAACAATTATTAATACCATGTGGGATCAGTTAGTAGGCAATAACCTTACTATTGGTTGGACCACTTTAGATGAAACGTACACTCGCAGAGACGCTTTAAACCTATTGCAAACAATTCAGCAAACTCTATTAACTGCAAATGAGCAGCCAATGATTAATTTTGCAAAGGGCTTGTTCAATGCTTCTGGTGGAAAAGTATTTGCTGAAAGTAAACTACCTGGCTTTATTTTTGCTTTTAACAATATGAAAAACGCGATCATAGCACTACCAGGAGTTGCCGATACGGCTGACCAATTAGTGGCTGCACTTATAGATGCGTTAATTAATACACTAACAACGCCTTCAAAAGTACCTGCATTTATATTTAGTTTCGAATATTTACGAGACACGATAAATCAACTGCCTACTTTATCCGCTAGTACAAAAACAATGGTAACTAACTTATTTAATGCGTTAATTACTACGTTTACTAACCCAGCAACAGTAAAAGACCCTAGTCGTATTACTGCTATTGGACATACTTGGACTGCTGTAATGGGTGGCGTTGCACTTACAAAAATACCTCCTGCCAACAATAATACTACTATTTTAGATTCTATTATTGAAGAAAGCGACGGTGTGGTTATTGCTTCTGGTCAGGACGACCAAGGTAACGCACTGTTTGTTGGTGGTCTACAAATTAGTGCTGACACTGGTGAACTGGGCGGTCCACCGTTTGATCAAGCTGTGCGTCGAGTGGCTACAAGGTCAGCAATTTCAAGGAGCTTTTAATGATAAGAATTAAATGTAAAACACCGTCAACCGGCTGTATTAAAAACTTTACTGTACCTAGTTTGGGTACTGCCTGGACCGTGGTAGCAGAAGCTCCTGACTTTTCTGTGCCAGATACACGAAAATTGTATGCTGCCAGAGATCAAACTGATGATTCACGCGCAATTAGACCTGGCGAAATATTTTTTATGACGCCATTTTTTGCTCGCAATAAGTCACAAAGTGCTTGCTGGGTGGAAGTAAGACTAGTATTAGAAAACGGAACTATTGTAGACTGCCCAGGCAAAATGAATGTTCCAGCAGGCGACACTGCCCTAGTTCCAGTACAGGGCAGAAGTTTACTAAAGCGCGACCACACAAGCTCAATGGGCGATACTATACAAATGCGAGCAGAAACTGCTGGCAGCCTTGATTTATGGGGCACAGGAGAAGAAAAGCCTTCTTCAGAACACACCTACGAGGTATAATACAGCATGAGTAATTTAAGTGATCAAAAATTATTATCCGGCAAATCAGTTGTTATCGGATACGCTGCTAGTCAAGGTGATCCTGTAGACTTAGACCCTGTTTACTATGAAGGTTCTTTTGCTTACAGTAGTGATGGTATAATGTACTACTCAAACGGCGCCGAATGGACTATTAGTGAAGGCCCTGTTATTCGTACTCCTAGTGCACTAGCTCCCACTAATAGCACACAGCAAAGACAGCTTAGACTAACTGGATTTTTGGTAGCTAGCCCACTTTTAACTTATACACAAACTAGTGTTATTTTTGAAGTAAGTTTAAGTCCAAACATGACAAACCCAGTGTTAGTGCGAAATATTACTAGCACTAGTATTAGCCGTTACGACATAACTTTGCAAGATTTGGCGGACAGCGGCCTAACAGTTGGGCAAACATTTTACTGGCACGGCAAGTATACTGCCACAGAAGGCCAAGAATCAAAGTTCTCAAAAACCTTTTCTCAAGTAGTTCCGGCCATTATTGATACTCCGGTAGCTGCTTCAACAACTACCAGCGGCTCACTTAGTATCAGCAGCTTTGTTGGAGCGTACGGAGACACGTATGCTACAACAATTTGGGAAATATACAGCACCCCAGATTTAAGCGGTACGCCAATATTTACCACTACAACTTCCCTTAGTTCTCCAAGCTCGTTTTACTACTATAAAACTCTTGTGTTAGACGTTGGTACAACTTCATATTACAGGGTAAGGTACTCAAGTCAACAAGGTCGTTTATCTGCTTGGAGTAATACTGCTTCGTTTACCAAACCTAAGCCAGTTGAAGATCCGGTTAGTATTACCCCAAACGGAACGTTAGCAAAAGAACTTCAAATTTCTCCTTATTACAGCGCGCTTGAGTTGGTATACGATAGCACTCGTTGGGAATTTTATAGTCGCGATAGTTTAGTAGGCGGTCCTATTTTAGTGCTTACAGGACGTAACGTAGATAAAAAGAATTTACAAAGTACTTTGGCTACTTTGGGTTTACTTGCTAAATTAGCTCCTATTTACTGGAGAGCCCGGTACACCACAACAACTGGTGTATCTTCTGAGTATACTGGCTTAAACTATTTTGTACTGCCACCATCTGCAGCCAATCCAGTAGCTTTAACAACGTACGATGCTGAAACAATTACACTGAATATTTCGCCTTTTGATAGCCCTTTGGGTATTGCTTATGGTGTAACTGAGTGGGAAGTTTATAGTACCAACAGTACTCGTGGTACTAAACTACTGGCAACTACTAACCTATTGTCTACCCTTACAATACCTCGTGATGTAGCGGTAGATGGTTCTAAGTACTACTGGAGAGCAAGATACATTCCTATTAATGGATATGAATCAGACTGGACAGAATTACAACGTCAAACTAAACCGTATACAATATCGCAGCCTAATGTACTAAGTATACCCAATACAACCGCTATTGAGTTAGAAATTTCTGAGTACTACAGCCCTTACGCGGTACCTTATGTTGAAACACAGTGGTTGCTATACACAAATCCAACCAGTTCCCCTGTAGCAACTGTTATAACTTCAGGTACTAAATTAGACGTAACACCTTATATTTCACCAGGTGTTACGTTTTATTGGAAAGCCAGGTATCGTGGACAAGACGATCGTTTTAGTTTATATAGTGCAGTCAAAGAACAATCGCGCCCAGTTCTTAATAGTATTGTAACACCTGTGGCCGTTTCGCCAGAAGGATCTACTAGTGGTTTGTTGGAAATATCTAATTATGCTACTATTGAAGGAATACCTTATGTTAGCACTGAATGGGTGTTAAATTCAAGACAAGATTTTATAGGTATACCTCTTTATTCTGCTATTAATACTGGAACTACACTAACAGTTCCTGCAAACATAGTTGCACGAAGTAAGTACTGGAGAGCAAGGTATCGTGGTCCTAACGGTATTGTTAGTGATTGGTCTACTCCTCAACTTGTTGGAGCAAAACCGTACCGAATGTACCTAATCTCAAATGATGATCCACTATTAAAACTGTTAGTTTTAAACAACCCATACAAAGTTTTTGGAGTATTAAGTTAATGAACCCACTTTGGACAGCAACACGCGATTTGCATCATGCGTGCGAGGCACATCCTGTAGGTGCCGCAATGGCAACAGGAAACCCACCAGTAAATTGGTATGCAGCATGGTTACAAGCTTTGCTTCAAATCCATTCAGTAGTAGACTTAAGCTTACCGGCTGAACTTGGCAGAGTCAATAATATCCAACAAGATATTAACAGTTTAAATATTAAAATTGCTCCAGTATTGGCCGCAGATTTATATGCTAAAACACTAATTAATCCACAAGCTATTGCAGGTGCCGCGTATGTACTTACTGGCGCGCATTTAATGGGCGGAGAAATTATGCGACGTAGATTGCAAAACTTTCCCACTCAACACCTTGAATGGGCCGATCGTAAAATAGCTCTACAAGGGCTTCAACAACTCAGAAGCACTCCAGATATTGCGGAACAAGCGCGCGATTGTTTTAGTGCTTTACTATCTTGTATGGATGAAATCCAACAACGATTTCCACAAGACTCTAGTAACTATTTAAAGGATTAAAAATGACAGCACCTAATATTATTAACGTAAATGCAATTTATGGAAAAACTGTAGCAGTAAGTGCTACTACTGCTACAGTTACATTAGTTGACAATCCTGTAAACAGTGGAAAAGTCTTAAAGATTAATACGCTATACGTTGCCAATATGAACGGAACCGCTTCCGCTGATATTAGCGTAATTTTGTATACAGACTCTACTCTTGTCCCGTTAGTCCCTAAGTATTTAGCAAGAACTGTTACTGTTCCTGCTGACACTACAGTTTTAGTACTGGGACGAGACGGTCCAATTTACCTAGAAGAAGGTTGCCGTATTAGTATACTTGGAAGCATTGCTGGTTACCTAGATGCCATATGTAGTTACGAGGATATTAGCTAATGCTACGAATTATAGGCAACTTAGAAAAAAGTTCTTTAGTTTCAAAATTGAGAAAAACCACTGGATTATTTACTTTAAATGAAGTTGCCAAATATAGGGGCGGAAACACAAGTAAACCGGGTGTTATTAGTTTAGATAAGTTTCGTAGTAATAAGTTAATTACCTCAGAATCAAACATCTGGCCTCATAATTGGTATAATATGCTGTACGTGCACACGTATACTCAACTATTTGGGTATGTACCTGCTCCAAATATGGGAGACGATGGTACATTTCTTCCTATTCCAATTACTGGGGAGTATGCTTACGCTACGGACGTAAATACAGTAATGTTTGGAGGAGGTTTTCCATATGCGCATCGACCTAGTAGTACTGTGGACGGAATAACTCATGTATTTTATGCGCAAGATAGGTACATTACTGGAGGGGCTAGACATTATTTAGGTATGTATAGGCTAAGCAATATCACAGAACTAGACCTTATATCAAATACAGTTACTGAAACTGAACTAGCGCGCATCCAAGCATTACAAGCAAACTCCATACGGGGTACGTATAGCAAGGATGGTAAATTATTAATTACTTACAATACTACTGTTAATCTAAGTGGCACTGTTACAGGAAGCAGTTTTAGGCTGTATAGCCGAACAGGCGAAACATATACGTTGATGCCTCTAACAGAAACCAATATTATTACTAACAACCTTCAAATAGGTAGCGCAGACATTAGTTACGACAATAAGTATATAGCTTTAACTACAGCTTATGATAGAATATATTTATACAGTATTGAAACAGGTATTCCCGTCTTAATAAATACTAATTTTAGAGCTGGAGCTACAAATACCTCTGTCCCAACGTCAGTTGTTTTTAGTCCAAATGGCGAGTATTTAGCAGTTACAGCAGCCCTTAATGGTGGTAGAGGTCTTTTAAGTATATTTAAATTTAACCCTTTAGATAATAGTTTAACTACAGTACCGTATACCTGGCCTACTCCACAATCAGGCGAATACTATGGTCATGCAGCTGAATTTAGTCCGGACAGTTCAAAAATAGTTTACTCTAGTTTTAGCTACTATAATACTACTGTTACTGGCGGAAGGTTGGTTGTAGTTGGGCTTAATAATATGACTACAACTGTACTATATCAGACAACAGGAGATGTAGGTTCATTTGGTACCCCTCTATTTAATAGTAGTGGAACTACTATGACTGTTTTAAGTCTTGGAGGCTACTTATGTGAATATTCAATAAATGGCAACACTATTGAACCAGGACCTTACACATATGTAGGAACTCCAGTACACCCACAAATTCCTAATACAGTATTATATGCAAGAAATTTATTTACTATTTAAGGATAACTATGTTGTTTAGTTTCAAAAATAAATACCCAGACCAGCTACCAGAAAGAGTACGTCTAGAAGACGGTAGTACTCGTACAGGTTTATCTACCCTAAGTCTCAGTGAATTGGAAGCAATAGGTTTTATTCCAGTATCTGACCCTCCGGCAATACCGTATACTAGTATTGCCGATTGGACAGGAACCAATTGGCTAGTTCGTGAAAAAACTCAAACAGAACTTGATCAAGAGTATAGTTTACTAAACTTAGAAGCATTAGGTAAGCAAAATCAACTACTTCGCGATTCTGATTGGACACAACTACCAGATACCCCTGCGGATAAGCCTGCTTGGGCAGCTTATCGTCAGCAATTGCGCGATATTAGCCTACAACCAGAGTATCCTTACCAAGTGACCTGGCCACAAGCTCCGGTTTAACCTACATAAATTGTTTAGACCCTAAACCTGTGCAAATAAAAATACCTGCCCCCACAAAGGGCAGGTATTTTTTTGTGTTGTCAACAGTTTGGTATTGTGGTATAATAGTACAAATTATTTATAGGTGTTCGGTTTTTTCTGGTAAAAGACAGCAACGGTTATGACTCCAAATACACTATACTTTGAAAAGATAGCAATAAGACCCTGCTAATAGACACGGAGATACTATATATGTTAGAAACAAGCCCAGACAGCTTTATTCAAGTACTTGGCATGGTAGCAGTAGCTGTTATTGCTGTTATCGTTGGTTCACAAAAATTATTGAAAGATTGGAAAAGCAACAGCGTAGAGTCTTCGGTGATTAGTCTTATGCATTCCGAGTTAGAACGCATGAGCACACAGAATACTGCCCTAAGCTTAGAGCTAGGAAGACTACACAAAGAGGTTATCGCTCTTAACAAGCACCTACAAAAATTAACCTTAGAAAACCAAAGTTTACAAGCAGAAGTTGTAACACTAACCAGAGAAGTGGCAAGATTTCAGTCCGTGCTACATAAAGGAGACCTAAATGGCAGCACCAATTAAATTAAACTTAAAATTATATCAAGGCAGTACATTTAAACAAGTACTGCGTTGGGAATCAAGTACGCGTGTGTACGTACCAATTACAAATATCTCAAAAAGCGCACCTGTGGTAATTACTGCACCAAACCACCAAATTCCACTAGGTTGGCGTGCTCGTGTTACAAACGCTGGTGGTATGAAAGAAATTAATTCTACCGAGTACAGCGTTGTAACGGACAAAACTTCCGATACAGTTACATTTAACCAAGTTAACTCATTGGGATATACAGCTTATACAACCAGTGGAGTACTAGAGTACAATACTCCAGTAGACTTAGCAAATTATACTGCTCGCATGCAGATTCGTGAAAAGCTAACTTCTGATACAGTATTGCATACGCTTACTACTGAAAACGGGGGTATTACGTTTGACAATACACTAAAAACTATTACACTATCTATTCCTGCAAGCGTTACCACTGAATTTGAATTCTTATCAGCAGTGTACGGGCTAGAACTAATTCATAGTTCGGGAATAATTCCATTTGCCACAGGTAATATCTCCTTACAACGTGAGGTAACCAGATAATGGAACAAGTAACTATAAGTCAAACAGAAACAGTTGTAGTTGATGTTGACACGTCAGTAACTGTAATTACAGGTTTACTGGGGCCAAAAGGGGAAGACGGTACGCGTACTACTTTGGCAACACTAACGGATGTGGACATGACTAACTTAGCAGATGGCTCTTTGTTAATATATTCAGCATTAACAGGTAAATGGCAAGCTGGCAATAATTTAAATAACCAGATACTTGAAGCTGGTCAATATTAAAGGAACAAAATAATGACATCAGTTATTAAGATAAAAAGATCAGAAACATCTGGAAACCCTGCGGTATTAGGTGCAGGTGAGTTAGCTTATTCGGCTTTAACGGATAACGGCTCCAATGGTGGCGATCGTCTGTATATTGGTACAGGCACCGAAACTGCTGGTAATGCAGTTAATCACGTTGTTATTGGTGGTAAGTATTTTACAGATCAAATAACTGCAGCAACATCACTTAATACTGCAAATACACTAGTTAAGCGTGATGAAAGTGGCAATTTTGCAGCTAATGCTATTACTGCGTCGTTGCTAGGAAATGCCAGCACTGCCACAAAGTGGGCTACAGCACGCACATTTACATTAACTGGCGATGCTGGCGCCGTAATTAGTGGTGTTGATGGTAGCAGCAATTATAGTACTTCAATAACGCTTGCCACAGTAAACTCCAATGTAGGTACTTACGGTAGTGCTACATCTGTGCCAATTGTTACAGTTAATGCAAAAGGTTTAGTAACCGGTGTAAGTACTGCTAGTATTTCTACTTCTTTTACCTTAACCGGCGACTCTGGTACTACACCAGTAGCCGGCGGGTCTACCCTTAGTGTACTAGGTAGCAACGGTCTTAGTGCGGTTGTTTCCGCAAATGCCTTAGTTTTAGCACTTCCACAAGCATTGGGCGTAACATCTAATGTAACCTTTAATAACGTAACAGTCAGTGGATCACTTAATAGTGATGATATCACTGCCGCCAACGTTAGTGTTGCAGGTAATGCAACTATTACAGGTAATTTAACCGTTTTAGGTACAACAACCACTATTAATTCAACAACTTTAGCAGTTGGCGATCTTAACATTGTACTAGCCAAAGACGCTACCTCAGCTATTGGAGCTAATGGCGCTGGCCTAACTGTTGTGGGTCCTACGGTTGCTGCAACCCTTACGTATACCAGCACAGACGATCGCTGGAATTTAAACAAAGACTTAAACGTAACTACTGTTTATGGTAGTTTAAGCGGCAATGCTAGCACTGCTACAAAATGGGCTACTGCTAGAAACTTGAGTTTAACCGGCGACATTACTGCAAGTTGGTTAAACGTTGACGGCTCTGCTGATGTGTCCGCTGCTGTGACCATTGTTCAAGTAGACGGCGGCACATATTAATTTTAATAGTAGGGCTTTTTAGTTCTACTCTATCCTTTTTAGGGGTCATTGATGACTAGTATAATTTTAAAGAAATCTTCTGTGCCAGCCCGTGTGCCGGCCACAGGGGATTTGGCATATGGTGAATTAGCCCTAAACTATGCAGACGGCATTCTTTACTATAAACGAAGCGACAATACTGTACAAAGTTTAACGGCAGGCAGTGGTGGTTCTGCGGGAGGCGGTTCTGCTGCCGGACAAACTGCTAGTTTTGGTATTACTATTGATGGTGGTGGTTCTGTTATAACTACTGGAGTTAAAGGATACGTTACAGTACCTTATAACTGCACAATAACTGGTTGGACTGTAATCGCAGACGTATCCGGCAGTTTAGTAGTAGATGTATGGAAAGATTCATATACTAACTACCCACCTACTAGTGCAGATAGTATTGCTGGTTCCCAAAAGCCTACATTAGTAAATTCCGTAAAAAACCAAAATTTAAGTGTAACTGCGTGGTCCACCACAATTAATGCAGGTGATGTTATTGGGTTTAGCGTTGAGTCCGCCACAAGTGTAAAAAGAGTGCACTTAAGTATTAATACAACAAAGGTTTAAAAATGTCTTATAAAATTTTATCCAGAAGAACTGAACAAACTGTTTTTACAACTGTTGAGTATGACTTTGATGGTCAAATCGTGGTTGTTGAAGTTGCCCACTTTATGCCAGAATCTGAAGAAAGTATTCTTGCTGGTATCGAAAACCGCGCAGTATCAGAACAAAATCGTTTAATACTTGAAGCAGCCAAGGTAGTGTAATATGGCAAATAGATATTTAGTTGCCGGTGGTAATGGTCAGTGGAACTCAACTTCCAATTGGTCAGCTACCAGCGGCGGTGCAGCTGGAGCAAGTGTTCCCGTTGCAGCAGACACAGTTATTTTTGATGCTGCTAGTGCCAATGCTAGTATAACGGTAGACGTAGCTTCTATATGTACCAGTATTACTGCTTCAAGTTATACAGGTACTTTGACAGTTAACTCCACGTTAACTTGTTCAACAGGATTTACGTTTAGTACGGGTATGACTTGTGCTGGTACAGGTACTATTACGGTAACCTCTAGCGCTACTCTTACCAGTAATGGAGTTGTTTTTCCAGGGACTTTAATTGTAACAGCATCTTCCACTATTACTACAACAGATAGTTTGACCGTAGGAACCCTAAGCTTTAACTCAACTTCTGGATCACCAGTATTAACGGGCGGAACAATAAACACCAGCTCATTAACTAGTGCAAATTTATCTAGTGGACTTATTAGTGGAACAACTAAAATAGTTTTGGTTGGCACCGGTACGGTTAGTTTTCCTGTTGGTTGGAGTGGATATATTGCAAATAGTATTGATATTAATTCTGTTAGTACTACTTTTGTTAATAATTTTAGGTATACTACAGGAACTTTAAGGTATATTGCCGGTACTGTAGACGCTTCAGCTTCTACTTTAGTATTAGTAGGTAGTTGTACCGTGAATACTGCTGGCATGAACTGGGGTAATGTTAGTGTACCAAGTACCGTTACAATTACTTTAGCGTCTAATTTAAATATCAGTGGAAATTTTTCAATACCAGCCGCTGTTACGATTACTTTTACCGGTGCTTTTGTCGTTAATACAGGAACACTATTATTTAGTTTTAGTAATAGTACTATGACTTTAAATGGCGGAACAATAAATACCAGTTCTTTGCTTAGCTCAACTATTAGTTCCGGAAATATTACTGGCACAACAAAAATAATTTTAGTGGGTACTGGTACTGTTAGTTTTCCTACTAGTTGGGCTGGCAACTTTTCAAATAGTATTGATATTAATTCTGTTAGCACTACTTTTGTTAATAATTTTAGATATAGTGCAGGAACTTTACGTTATATTGCCGGTACTGTAGACACCTCGGCCTCCATATTAGTAATACTAAGTAGTTGTACTACGAGTACTGCTGGCATGAACTGGAGTTCAATATACGTCACCGCCACAGCTGGAATTACTTTAGAATCTAATTTAAATATTAGCGGAGATCTTGTAATAACAGGGGCATTTACGGTTACTTTTGGAGGTGCTTTTGTTGTTAATACAGGAACACTATTATTTAACCTCACTAGTTCTACGGTGACTTTAAATGGCGGAACAATAAACACTAACTCTTTGATTGGCTCAACAAATATTAATTCCGGAGTTATTACTGGCACAACAAAAATAGTTTTAGTGGGAACTGGCACTGTTAATTTTCCTACTAATTGGACTGGAAACATTACAAATAATATTGATATTAATTCTGTTAGCACTACTTTTATTAATGATTTTAGGTATCTTACAGGAACTTTACGTTATATTGCCGGTACAATAGATCACTCAGCTTCTACTTTAGTATTGCGAGGTAACTGTACCCTAAATACTGCTGGCATGGAATGGAATAACATTACTACTGTTGCAATAACACTTACCTTAACGTCAGTTTTTACTTGTTCAGGCACATTTACGATTACTGGCTCATCCCTTACAATTGTTGGCACCGGTTTTTGGACCAGAGTAGGTAACTTGACTTTTACGGCCGGAGCACCTAGCCTAACATTACTCAACAACCTTACTGTTACAGGTACTTTAACGCCGGGATCTAGTGGTACAACTATTAATGGTAATAGTTTACTTATAGCAAGTTTAGATGCACGAGGTACTCTTTCTGGTACTACAACAATTGTATTTAATGGCACAGGTACTTGGTCTGGTACCGGCATAGTAACAAATAATGTAACTATTAATACCTCAGGTACCTTAACTATCAGCAGTAATTATGCTAACTTTAGAACAGGTACACTTACCTATACTGCAGGAACCGTAGATTCTAGTGCCGGAGGTTTATATTGTAGCGCAGCATGTACCCTAAACTGCAGCGGTATGACGTGGGCAAAAGTTTTACTAACAGGAACAATAACTCTTGCTTCTAACTTAAATGTTACGCACACAAGAATTATAGGAACTACTACTTTTGTTAATGCAAACCGGTTTACTCAAACTGGCATTCTTTCAATAGAAGGTACCTGTACTTTTACACTAATCAATAACATTACTGTAACAAATACCTTTCAATCCGTAAACGTTGGTACTAATCAGGTCATAAACGGTTTTCAAATTATTTGTAGTGGTGGTATTACTACTACTGGTACAGGTACTATTGCAGGTACTACTACCCTACTGTTAAACGGCACAGGTACTTGGACTGCGCCTACTAGCGCAGATACTAATGCCATTCGTAATAACACAGTTATTAATACAACAGGTACTATTACGTTTGCAGGCTATCCACAATTTAATACAGGAACACTTACATATACTGCAGGTACTGTGGTAACTGCTGGAAGTGAGTTAAGGTGCTGGGTGGCTACTACACTAAACACTGCGGGAATTTCTTGGGATAATGTTAGTTTTACTGCAACTATTACACTATCTTCAATTTTAACAGTTACAGGTACTGCAAAAATTGGCGGAAGTGCTACTTTTGTTGGAGCAAACCGTTTTACTCAGGTTGGTACTCTTGAATTAGTTGACTCAGTTACACTTACTTTAATCAATAATATTATTGTAACAAACACTTTTAAGTCTACAAATAGTGCTGGGTATTTGCAAACCATGAATAGTTTTCAGATTATTTGTAACGGAGGAATTTATACCAGCGGTACTGGTGCACTTACAGGCACAACTTCAATATTGCTTAATGGCACAGGAACCTGGACTAGCGATAACACAGATTTACTACTTTTAACATCAAATGCTATTAGTGTAAATGTTACCATTAATACAGCTGGAACTATTACTTTTGTGGGTAATGCCAATTTTGAAACTGCAACTTTAACTTATGTAGCCGGCAATGTGGTAACTACTGGCTCTACCCTATGCTGTAATTCAGGCACCATCTTAAATACATTTGGAATTGCATGGAACAATGTAGTATTAGGCGGAACTATTACACTACCTTCTATTTTAGACGTAGCAGGTACTACAATAATTCCAGGAGCTGTTAGCTTTAATTCTGCTAATAAGTTTACACAAACAGGCAGCTTACAACTACTTTCTAATAGTTATATTACACTACCCAATAATTTAACTGTTCTTGAAAACTTGATTACCGTAGGTAGTGCTGGTCAACACACTATTAACGGGTTTCAGTTAACGGTAAATGGTGGGTTAATTTTAAGCGATACGGCGGGCATTAGCGGTACTACACCAATCTTGCTTAACGGCACAGGAACTTGGAGTGGGGCTGCACCCATTAAAAACAACCTTACTATTAACACCGCAAGCACTATAACTGTTAGCGGAAATGTAGGTTATAACACAGGTACTTTAACGCATGTAGCTGGAGCAGTAGTTACCTCAGGCTCTAAATTGAGCATTGCCGGTAATACTACAATTAATACCAATGGCATTAATTGGTGGGATGTTGATGTTAATGGAAGCTACACAGTATCTTTAACATCTAGACTACGTGTTAATGATACTTTGGTTTTAAATGGCAGTAATATTACTTTTGCAGGCACTGAGGGCTTTACGTGTAGTATACTAAATCAAAATGCTGCTGGCACAGTAACCCTGGGTAGTGGAATAGACTACGTTATTGAATCTGATTTTGTATCAGAAATCTCTAGCAATACGTCTAGATCTTTGTTTAAGTCATCTGTTCCAGGAACTAAAGCAGTGTTAACTTTGGAAAACAGTGCTTCACAAAGCGTTGGTTACGTTGATGCAACTGATATTGACAGTTCTCTAGGACAAAAAATCTGGGGATTCAAATCAATTTTAAATAACGCAGATAACTGGCAAGAGTTAACAGCAACAAGTACGGGTACTGGTACTGGCACCACAAGTGCCGAAACCGCATACACTTGGGTATGCTAATAATATACTACAAGGAAGTAAAATGGTAATAGAAACTCTTTTAAGCGGGGTGTTTGGCGGATTGCTCCGCCTTGCACCCGAGGCTTTAAAATTATTTGACCGAAAATCGGAACGACAGCATGAATTGCGAATGCTTGAGTTAGAGCATGACTTTGCTAAAACTCAAGCGGAAGCGCAACTTCGTCAAGGTGCACAACAAGTTCAAGTTCGCGAATTTGAAGCAATTGAGGCAGCTTTCACAGAGCAGTCAAAAACTTCAGTTGCAGCAGGCTGGCTAATCGCGGCCATAAATGCCCTAGTCAGGCCCATGACAACCTACCTTTTCTTAGGCTGCTACTTTTTAGTCAAGTTTGCACTTTATTCTATGGCTCGTGAAGCTGGCACCGACTGGCAAACTGTTGTAGTGGCACTTTGGACCAAAGATGATATTGCAATCTTATTTATGATTATATCGTTCTGGTTTGTAGGCAGAGTGTATGAACGCAACACCAAGTGAAGTGGCATTAGGTATTGCCAGAACACTTTGCATACAGTTTGAGGGGTTTAGCTCGGTTCCGTACCTTTGTCCAGCTGGTTACTGGACAATTGGTTACGGCACAGTATACAAACCAGACGGCTCGCAGGTAACTGCAAGCCATCCACCTATTACAAAACAATTAGCACTTGAATGGCTAGACCACGAGTTGTTACACAACTATATGCCAGCTGTGCTATCGGCTACTCCCAACCTACTCAAGCACCCACAAGTGCTTGGCGCACTAACCGACTTTGCTTATAACTTGGGTGGTGCGCGCTACCGTGCTAGTACCTTAGCTCGCTGTGTGCGTGCTGAACAGTGGGCACAAGTACGTGCCGAGCTTGCCAAGTGGACACGTGGTGGTGGTCGAATACTACCAGGTCTTGTACGCAGACGGGCTAGTGAAGCAAAGTTTTTTCCGCAAAACTAAAAATGCGTTTGACGCCACCAGTCAAATGCAGTATAATTTAACCAATGTAAATACTTTGTAGTATTTTTTATTTACATAACTCAGGAAACACAATGGCAAGAAATAGTGGTAAATCACATCGTACCTTTCCAGCAAAAAAGTCAACCACACCAACGCGTGAACAGCGAGGTGCTTGGCGTGAGGAAAAGAAATCCGGTGAAGAAATTCAGCCCGTACCCAGAAATTATACGTTTAAAGAAGTCAAACCACTAAACTTCATTCAAGGCGAGTACCTAGACGCTATTGAATCAAACGATATTATTTTTGGAATTGGTAGTGCAGGTACTGGCAAAACTTATATTGCAGCAAACTATGCTGCAGCAGAGCTTTTTTACAAACGAGTAGATAAAATTATCCTAACACGTCCCAACGTAGAAACTGGACGTGGCATGGGATTTTTACCTGGCGAACTAGACGAAAAGTATGCTCCTTACCTGCAACCTTTTGAACAAGTGTTCTCACGTTCGCTAGGCAAAGGGTTTTATGAGTATGCGCTAAAAGTCAAGGATATCGACCCTAAACCGCTGGGATTTATGCGAGGTGCAAGCTTTGAAAACTGTATTATCCTAGTAGACGAAGCACAAAACTTAACCAAAACTGAGTTTAAAATGTTGCTGTCACGCATTGGCAAAAACTGCAAGATTATCTTGAGTGGTGACCCCAAGCAAGCAGATATTCCGGATAGTGGACTCTTAGATGCCTGCAAACGACTGCAAAATGTTGATGGTGTGCAAGTTGTAACCTTTCAGGATTCGGATATTGTGCGTAGTGCCATGTGTAAACAAGTAATCTTAGCCTATAACAATTAAAACTTATGCCAGAAATTTTACCAGTAGCATTACGCTACAAAGACTTAAATTTAGCAAACCACCTAGTGTGCATTGAGCGCGCTAATCTTGGCCCAGCTGATCCACGTCAACCCAGCGTACTCTACTGGGGCGATAAGATGACGCTGTGGAATGTCCCAGAAGGTGTTGCCCGTACCAGATTGTGCATGAATTGTGCTCACTACGATAACTCGCCAGAAATCATGAGTGCACTACCCACCAGTCCAGGGGCACAATTACGTGCCAGTGAATTGCCAGTTACACCAAAGTGGGCAGATATTGCAGGCATGCCGTCAGCAGTATGTACACTATGGTCTATTACCTGTTCAGCACTACGCACTTGCGATGACTGGGAAGATCCTAGCACAGACCCAGATAATGCCAACGTGTTGTTTGTGAGTCCAGACGAAGATTCAGAGTAATAAAAAGCCCCGGACTATTGCTAGTCCGGGGCTTTTTTATGGTTGCATTGTTGAGTACAACATCCAACCGTGTTTGCGATGTGCATCAATGCGTTCGCTTAAAAATGCACTTAGCCCGTGCTCTCCAGCACTTTCAGCTAATGCATACGCTTCCATTAATGTGTTATGTACTTTTCCGTTGTCAACGTATAGTGTACGTACCATTTCGGTAGGTGGTAATACCTCCACCGTATCAAGAATCGCCGAATGTTCGCTAAGTTGGCTAAAACTAGCGGGTACAATGCAACGAATGGCACGTACTCGCTCAGCAAAGTCATCCAGTTCATCGTCTACCTCATCGTATATTTTACCAAACAGTTCATGGTGTTGTAAAAAGTTTGGTCCTGTTACGTTCCAGTGAAAGTTTTCCGACTTTACTAAAAACGCATAAGTTGTTGCAAAAGCGCGTTTAAGCGCAAGTTTAAGTTCTTCCATGGTATTCCTTAAATTGTCCACCAGTTGGCATTGTTGTAGATTACACTAACTGATTCGTATGGAGTGGTTAGTGTTAAGCTAGTAACTCCATTTACTAGACTTGGCGATTCTGGTTTTACTGTTAGTTTGCGACTACCAACAGGTGCACCAAACTCTAGTTTGATTGTATACTGTTTACCTAGAACAGCAGTCTTAGGCAGGGTAAGTGTCGCGGCTTCTTTTAGCTGAACACCTATATAGCAGTCAGTTTCCTGTGCACAGTAGTCTTTGAAGATTGTGGTTGCATTACTTACACAACTGCTTTCAGGTGCACGTGGTCCAGGAGGCCCAGGTGGGCCGGGCTGTCCATCAGCTCCAGGCTCACCCTGTGGGCCTACTACATTCCCGGCATTTATAACAGTACCATCAGTTAGCATTATTATAAGCTCACCAGGATTGGGTGTTACTTCAGCGTCCGCAATTCCCACACCAGCCGGACCAGGGGGCCCTTCGGGACCAGGTATAGCAGCTCCACCATTAACCACACTATTAATAAATAAATCGCGGTCGTCTATTGTTGGCGGAAGTGGTAAGTATGGTGGCATACTCCAACCAAACGGCATTGTTTGATATTGCATGTTATTTCCTATACGAAAAAAGCCCCCACGGCTTGTGGCTGCGGGGGCCGGCAATATTAACGAATGTTAGTATTTGTGTTGCTTGGGTTAGCAGTTTGTGTGCCGCTTCCAACGTTGATTGCTGCGTTATCGCTGCGGATGCTTTGACCTAAGCTCCAGATCAGGTTGGCTAGTTGACCATACTGAGCTTGTTGTTGTTGCTGTTGTTGCATCTGGTTGATGTTGTTGGTTGTTGTAACCTCAACACCACGAGCAGCACTTCCAGCGTACTCACGATTACGTAGTTCAATGATTGCTGCGTTAGCATCAGCCAGTTGACGTTGTAAGTTGATTTCGTACTGTTGTGTGATTAGAGCACGAGTCTTTTCACCATCAGCTGAAACATCCTTAGATAGTTCGTAACGGTTTTCCATGATGTTCTGGTTGATCGCTGCTTGACCTTGCATTAAGGCTACTGCATTTTGATTAACCACGTCTTTTAGGTTGTCAGTACGTGCAGCTAGTGAGCTGGCTACGTTGTTTAACTGACTTGTAATACCCAATGTTTGGGTAGCTTGTGAAGCTTCCATTGAAGCTGTGCTTACTGCCACAGACTTGTCAACGGCACCAATTGCTGCCATTAAGTCCATGTTAGCTTGGTTTTGCTCTGGTGGATTACGTAGTGTAGCACCTAAGGCTGCTCCAGCTCCGTCTCCGTTGCCTAATAGGTTTCCGCCATTGCGTAGCAAGCTTCCTAGGATAAGACCGCCAATTAAACCACCTCCACCACCACCGCCGCCAAATAAGCCGTCGCCGCTGTTTCCGCCCATGCCCATGATCATTCCGGGTGTCATTACTTCTGCCATATCATTTTCCTTTAAAGTTTCTTTAGTTTGAGATGCTAGTTGCTTGTAATATTCGTCAGCAAAACTAGCCATTTTTGAAAGCGCTTCCTGATTTTCAGAAGTTGCAGCTTCTGAAGCAGGTACGCTAGTCGTTGTATCAACCATATGTGTAAATTCCTATGCGTGGTTGTATTTTGATACTGCGTATCACTGCGCAGCCTACAAATCTTGTAGACTGATATAATTATACCGCAGTTTGTCTTCTAGCGCAACCCAGCTTTTAGGGTTCCAGGAGCAAAAATGCACGGTAACCGGAAATTATGCAGGATATTTTTGGGCAAGTGTATTGGCGCACCCTACGAAATTTTAACGACAAAAAAGCCCCCGAATCTTTCGATGCGGGGGCTTTTTGTTTGGCTAATTAATCACTTGCTTGACCGGACTCAGCGGCTGCCTTTTGTTTGGCAGCAATCTGGGCCTGGGCTTGGCTTTTGATCTTGTCACTAAGTGGGTTACAAATTTTAGCAGGTAGTTCTTGCAGACAAGCTAAAATAGCGTTGGTTTCTTCAAGAGATAGTTCAAGTGTAAAAATAGGATTTGGATTCATGTTTTTATTTAATTGGGCAGGCCCCCGTTGAGCACTCGGCATCGGTAATTTCGTCAAACGAGTTGGTGTTGTTGAGGTCAACAGTAGTCAACACACTAACATACTCAAGGTAATCTTGTTCTGCTACAACTTCTTGTGGAAGGTACAAGTAACCCAAGTCTTTGGCTGTTTTGGTAGGGTCTGTACGGTAGATAAAACTTACACCAACATAGCAATCCCAGTTGTCTAGCAACCAGTCAATGATTGCTGGTACTTCAGTTGGATCATAACTGATAGTTACTGAAGTGTTTTGCTGATTCCAAGATGTTTGCAGGAGTTTATAACGCTCAAGTTGCACAACGGCTGACTCAAGGTTAACTTCTTTACCCTCAACCTCATCAAACTGCACACCGTCCCACATCACAGGAAATGTTACCAGCACACCACTATCATCAACAGGGTGATTAAACACACGGTAGTTAGCAGCACGTAGTTTTTCTACTACTGGATCGTGCTTTGAGAACTGAACATTGTTGAAAATGTACTTGCCCAATGGCTTGTGTACACCTTCTGTGGTGTCCATGATCTTGCTCAGTGTTCCACTTGGCTTGATACAAGTTACGTTTTTAGGAGAAGGTAGTCCTAGTTCCAAACTCATACCCACAGCAGCACTTGTAGCAGTACGCTTCAAGTATTCGTAATCATAGCTGCCCATGTCTGGACGCATTGCAATACCTGTTAAGCCTACACCGCAAAGTCGTAGGAAATAGTTGTTAAGATGCCAAGATTCTTGAAGAATGCCGTCCTGTAAGTTAACACAGGTTTGTCGGTAGTTGGCACGAGCTGCCAGTCGAATAGCGTTGTGCAAACCGGCAGTGTCGCCTTTGAACTTTGCAATATCAGTTTCGGTAAGGTTACAGAAAGCCTTGTTACCGAGTAAGATTTCAACGCATGGATTGGCTCCCTTAAACCACGGAGCGCGTCGGAGTGCTTCGACTTCATTGATAAATCCTGGTTCACTACCACCAGCTTTAATCATCATGGTAAAGATTTTTTCCAAGTCTGATTTTAGCGGCTTCTTTTTAAACACTAAGCTGTTATTAGACTGGGTACGGTGTGCGTTATTATGCAACCACCAGTCTTTTTTGGCTACTGCGAATTCTTCCCATTCAGGCTGGTCATAATCAAACAATGCAATTTCCGCACTGCGGCGACTAGACAAGATAGTACCCAAGTGATTAACAATATCGAGAATATCCATGCGAGTGAGCAAGCTGTCAGCTCGGCCATTAAGGATATTTGCGATAGCGACATAGGCATGAGATATAGCGCTATCGCCAGAGCTGATCCATCCATATCCTTTTAGCCTTTCACCAGCAGGTCGTAGTTGTGAAAAGTCGAGAACAAGAGTATCAGCAGGATACTTGCCCGCAAGCAACTTGCCAATAGACTTTGCCCAAGCTTCTGCACTATCTCCCACCGAGATTGTCCAAGTTTTAGTCTTGGCATCAAATGTCTCGCTATTGTTTTCATTTCCGCCTTTGGCAGTGCGGGTACTGCGCACTACATAAATATTTTTAATTGGCTTTGAAAAGCCATTAAGCGTACCCACAATTGGTTTAAAGCCAACGCCACAACCTTGTAGCAGTAACCATAAGACGTCAACAACGTCATAAATTGTCTCAACGTGTGTGAAGCTGCAATTAAACTGTGACGCTTCACGAGTTTTAGCAACATTAGTGCCACCAAGCCATAGTGTACGACCACTCATTAGCACTTTGCGATCTAGCATTAGGTGCTCAAGATCGTATAGTTCTGCGTATTCTACGTCATTAAGGTCACGGCCAACTGCTCGTTCCCACAACCACTGTTGGTGGTCGATAACTCGGGCAACGGTTTCTGACCATGTTTCAAATTCTTTTCCGTCGTCTGAAGTGGGACGATTATATGTACGACGTGTAATTACTTGTGCGCGTGTTGATGGTGTGTTCATTTATTTCCTTTAAATAATTGTTCTTGTAGCAGGTAGCCTTCTAACTGCCACATTTTATCTATTGCGTTTTCTCGACTAATTTCACGTCCAATTTCTTCTTTGTAATTGGCCGGGTCTACTACGCTAGCTTCTCCACGCACAGAAAAGCCGTTTTCAAGTACAAGTTCACAAACTAGGACTTTACCGCTTGGTAGTCTAGTGAATGTCTCACTTTTTATTTTGCCTAGAAGGGTTCCTAGAGTTACTTTATTTGTCATCTATTGCCTTAGTTTCTGCAATATGGTAGCGATACAATTCGTATGCCACCATCTGGTTGTTTTGTTGTTGAGCTAGTTTTTCACTTAGCTGTAGGCAAGCATAATATGCTTTGCGTGTTTCGTAAGCATTGTATTGAAAACTAGCTACTAATATTGTAATCATAGCAACCAAGGCTATGAGCACGTACTTTAATTCACACATTTAAGTTCCTGTACTGCCAAAGCCGCCAGTACCGCGTTGTGTGTCATTCCAACTATCACGGAATCCGGGTAACTCTACTCGCTGTACTACCAATTGAGCAATACGATCACCCACCGAAATTTCATAAGGGTCTTCGCCGATATTTTTTAGCAAAACTTTTAAATTTCCACGATAATCGGAATCAATGACTCCAACACTATGTGGGATTGTAATGCCTTTTTTCCCTTGCGAGCTCCTGTTATAAATAAAGCCTGCAAAGCCTGGTGGAATTTTAACGGCTACTCCTGTATCCACAAGTTTTTGTTCGCCGGGATAAATTTCATGACTTTCAAGTGCAAACAAATCTGCACCAGCGTCTGATGGGTGCGCACGTTCGGGAAGCTTGGCACCTGGCTGTAGCTGGCAGTCAATACTGGGGCCTGTATATACAAGAGTACCTTTGGTTATGTATTCGTTAAGATTCATTGTGTGTAAAGTTCTAGGGTTTGGTCAATTGTTTTGCAGTTGTCTTCACCAATGGCGTCGGCACAGTAAGTAACCAAGTCCATTAGCTGATAGTTGAGTAACAACAAGTCTTTGCACTTGTTCAACTCTTGAATATATTTGTACTTGCCTGCGATTGGAATGTTTGCAGCAATATCGTAACAGCTGCCATATTCACTAACCAAGGCAACAGCTCGCTTTGGCCCGATACCAGGCACACCAAGTACGTTGTCACCGCTATCACCCATAAGGCACTTAATTGAGATATAATCTTCAGGGCTAAAGTCATAGTGGTCATTCCAATTGTTGATGGTTACTTCTTTGCGGGTTACATAGCTGAATCGACTAACGCCTTCGGTGACTAACAAGTCCCAGTCTCGGTCTGAGGATATTAACCAAATGTCGTCAAAAGGCAGTTTTGATTTTTTGCTGACAATGTATGCAGCAATGTCGTCAGCCTCAACGCCTGGAAAACGCAACACAGGGTAGTCAGTGTTGGCCGCAATGTGTTCAAGGGTTTTGGTAAAATCTTCAAAGAAAAGTTCAAAAGCAGCACGTTCAGCGTCTGTTTGTTCTGCAAACTTGTCTTTGCGGTTTTGTTTATATTCAGGGCTTAGTGCTTTGCGATAGCTGCTTGAACCTTGGTCGCCTGCAATAATTACATGCGATGCTTTATAAGACTTTTTAAGACTATTGACTGTGCGAAGATAGTCTTCAGCAAAATCGGTAGCGCCTGAATGTTTGTAGCGAAAGGCAAGGTTAAGCGAGTCTACAATTAGTAAAGTATTGGTTGATTCGGTGGCTTGTTTGAATGTTTTACTCATTGTGTATTTCTTGTGTTTAAGTAGCTATTATACGCTGAATAACCACTACAGTCAAGTGACAAATTCTGGTTGCTCATACTTTAGCCAATCTTCTAACAACGCCACATAAAACTCATGGGCTTTTGCATGGTTGTAGTAAATCCAACGATAGTCTTTACTGCAAGGCATATCTTCAAAAGCCACAAAAACTTTGCTGCGATCAAATTTGAATATTAACAGTGGCCTTTTTTCTACCTGCTTGCCCTGTCTAACAGTTTGTTCCCAGAATTCCACAAGTTGTGGGTTCTTTGAAGTTAGCAGGTGTGAAGTAAGGTGATCTTCTGCGTAACCTTTGACTTCTGTGCAGTACAGGTTAGTTCGCCCAGGCACATACAAATCACCTTTTAGCAAATGTTTAGGGTCTAAGGCACCACTTCCAGGAACTCGTTCCCACCCTAAACCGGTGTGTTTACGTAGTAGGTCACGTACTGTGGTTTCAGTGCGTGCGCCTTTTGCTCTAGCGTCTACGACCATTACTCCGCCTGGGCAACTTTACTTGCAGGCTCCACAGGTGGTTTGGAAGCCTTACTAGCGGGCTTAACAATGGCGGGCTTGGTTGGTTTAGCAGCTGGTGCAACTGGAGCTGGTTTTGGTTGAAATACAAGCTCTTTTACCTCCAACTCATCCACAGAATAAGTAATGCTACCTGTTTCAGCCTCAATTGTAGCTAGTTCAGCTTCTGTTACCACCATGTTTAAGCTAACAGGTTGGCGCACACTATTGCGTAGGAGCGTAGGCTTTTCTGCTGCAATTCGTTCAATTTTAATCATATTTATACCTCTATTTGGGATATGTTGTTGTGTTTTACCACATTCACTTTTTCTAGTAGTGGATGGGTAAACCCATGTGATATTAGAAAAGTGTTTAAATGTTCCTCTTGCAGCAAGACTTCTACTAGCTTTTCTTTGCCGTCTGTGTCCAAGGATTCGACTGTTTCATCTAAGATCAACAGGTTAACTCTGCTCGAACTTAGGGTCTGCATTAGCTTGCGAATAGCTAGCAGTGTTGCCACGTTTACTCTGGCACGTTCACCACCACTTAGTGCAAGCATTTCAATATCTCGGCCATTGTCTGTGATAACAACATTTAGTTTATCACTTGCCGAAATTTTAAAACTAATTTGAAAGCGACCATCGCTTAAGTCTACCAAGTAGCTGTTAGTGATTTCTTCCAAGTCTTTGACCAAACACTCAATCTTATAGGCTACCAAGCCTGTGGTAGAAAATGTTTTAGTCAAGATATTGATTGTACTCATGCGCTCTGAAAGTTCATGTAGCTTTTGGCTGTATGTTTCAAGCTCTTCTGACATTTCTGCCAGCTGGCGGCTAACAGTTTCTACTTTTGAGTTATGAGCACTGGCTTGTTGGTTGGCTTTTTCAGCCTCTTGAATTCTAGTTTTGGTAGAATTAATACTATCTGTTAGAGCATTTAACTCAGTTTGTAAACTATCTTTGTCTAGTACAGTTTCTGGTAGCTCTGTATCAATTAATTGATGATACTTTTCCCACTCTGATTGAAGTGATTGTGCAGATTCCCAAGCACTGCGTTTATTTAGGTAGATTTTATACTCTGTGTTAAGATCGTGCATTCTGGTTTGCAGAAGCTTAATTTTAGACTCAGCACCGGATTTAATCTCAGATTGCTCGCTTACCAATTCCGCAATCTTATGTGTATCAATAGGTTGCAAACAAGTAGGGCACGTACCGCTTAGTTTAGCTATTTTTTGTACAAAAGCTTCTGAATCCTTGACCGTTTTTTGCAGCTCAATAGTCTGAGTATTAAGCTGCTTTGCTTCTGCTTGTGCAGGTGCAATGTCATCTTCAGGCTTTTGTGGCACAGGCAGCAGTGTAATTTTTGATTGTAGCTGCTTGTAGGTATTGTTTTGTGTGATCTTTTTGTTTGTGGCAGCTACTGTTTGAATAGCTACCTCAAGTTTAGCAGACTGCTGTAACAATTCAGAGTCTAGCTCAGGTACTGCTACTAAGGGCTTAACACTAAGATCAGTCTTAGAATACTTGTTTAGCCAGGCTACCACAGTATTTACTTGCGCTTGTGTGGAAGCAATATCTTTGCTGAGTTCTTGCTGAGTTTCTTTGAAAACTTCTTGAGCCTGTGTGTACTTGCCCAAATTTAAAATTTCAATAAGAAACTTTTTACGAGCAGTATCAGGAGCAGTCAAGAACTCTAGGCTAGAAGCATTGGACTGGTAAACAATCTGACTAAAAGTTTTGTGGTCAATGCCAATTAATTCTTCAATTATTTTATAAGTGCCAGTAGAAGTATGTGCACTTATATCTAAACCGTTTTTATATAATTTAACAGTTTGGCTACTGCCACGGCGTGTTTCAATTTTATACTCTGTGCCATCACGATCAAATACTAGCTCAATTGAATAGCTTTTATCTTTAACATATCGGTTAAGAATATCTGCTTTTTTAATTGACTTGGAGTTTTTGTTAAATAGCACTTCTTCTAGTACAAGTGCAATTGAGCTTTTACCGTGTCCGTTTTTACCCACAAGCTGGGTAAGTGGAGAGGCCACAAAGTCAATAAAGTTATCTGAGCCGTAACTAAAAGCATTAGACCATGCTAGGGTTTTGATTGTTATCATTTGCTAATTTTTGCTTTAATTCTGTTAAGCCACCAACGTACTCACCATTTAGGAAAATTTGCGGTACGCTGCGGGCAGTTGGCACCACATCAATTAGATCTTTTTTGGTAACATCCACACCAAGCATTTTTACTTCGTAGGCAATACCCTTAGAGTCTAGTAGGTTTTTAGCTTGTGTGCAGGCGGGGCAGTTGACTTGTGACCAAACAACTGCAAAAGGGCGTTCATGTAAGTTTGTCTGCATGGTTTTGTAATTCTTTTAAAACTTTGTCTACAGTAGCTTCGGGAAGCTCTAAGATATAGGTTATGTACTCACGTACTTCTTGATCTAGCGACATTTCAGGCTCTAGGATAAGCGCAGAGTCTGTGTCGCGTTTAAGAACTTTTGAGGAAATCAGCTCGCTGTCAGCTAATTCTCCAAGTTGTTGCATATCGCCCTGCACTTCGTATATTGTGTGATCAAAGGTGGTGGCGGTGGCGGAGGTGGAGGCCTCTTCGGCAGTGATCGTTTTCTTGAGTAGCTGGGGTAAGTCGAACTTGAGCCAAATATGGCTGAGCGTATCACCATCAAGGAGAATAGCACCAGTATCCACTCGTTGCCTGTGAAAGCTAGTAGTATAAGGACTACCAGGATACAAAATGTTTCGCTGTGAGTTTTCATAACTGTGAAGGTCGCCACATAATACAATATTCCAACGATCAAATATACTTAAATCAACTTCTGGTTTAACGTGTGGAGGAATCTCGCCACGAGCGTGTGTGCATAGGATGCGACCCTTGAAAGGATACCCATTCTTTTCAAAATCTTTGAGTTTGTTGTAGGGAATAATGTCCAGGTCAAACCCCACATTTTCATGATAGTCATCAATGATGCTTACTAGTGGGTTTAAACGGTGCGTGGACTTCTTTAAATTGCTTAAAAAAGTCGTTTCCTTTTTGAGTGCTTCATGATTGCCTGGATAGATAAGTGTAGGCTTGTGAAAGCTTTCAACAAAGTCAAAGTAGAGCTCAACTTCGTCCATTGTGGGTAATCGGTCAAACACATCTCCGCCTACAATTACCAAGTCTGCGGACTTTTGCATCTCTGAAAACTGTTCACAAAACATCTTAAAGCGATTACGCGCCCAAGTTACTGGAACATTCTTCTGACCAAGTTTGATGTGTACATCGGCTGTGAATAATATTTTCATGTTTATTAGACAAAATAGCCCGCAAGCTTTTTAGGATTGCGGGCTATGTGTTGGATTAACCTAATTCTTTAACAGCTTCTTGAGCAGCGGCATCGCCAGTGTCTGCGTCATCTGTGTTAGTAGTAATCTTTTCCAACAGTGCCAAGACTTCGGCTTCGGTTGGGCGAGGGTACTTTTCATCAATAGATTTTGCAGCATCAGCGGCTTCACGCTCAGCATCTGACAGTTTGCGAGGTTTGCAACGTAGTACTGACAAGTCGTAGCTGATATTAAAAGCCAGAGGTCCTGTTTTGGTACGCTTGAAAACCACATCCCAGCCAGTGTCGTAGTCGGTTGGGTCGCCCAAATCTTCTGCTGCTGAAACAATTTGCTCAAACAGTTTCTTTTTCAAGTTCAGTGCTTTGACTTTACCATCTTTAGGGTCAATGCAGTTAACAGTATAAGACCAGCTGCACTTCAAGTCTGGGAAGAAGGCAGGAACATGATCTTTTTCAATGTTGTCGAACTTTTCTTTGTCGCGGCTAAAAGCCAAGCATTCAACTGGAATATCCTTGTTGTTAGCGCCTTTGAGCCAGTAGATGTAGCGAGGTAGAACTCCGCCAATCAGTCGCACGGTATTCTCGCCGTCTTTGTACTCATAAGCCTCAACTTTGTTTGAGATTGCTTTGCCTTTGGTGTTTTTAAATGAAATTGCCATAATTAATTGTTTTCGTATTTAAAGTAAATTTTGTTTTGTTGTATGTTGAGCAAGGGATTGTGTTTAATTGCGTCTAGGTCAATGTCCTTGTAGTAACTTAGGTCTAAGTAGGTTACATGATAAAGTTTATATAAGCTATAGTCACGCCTTCCTGCAAGTCTTATATACTGCGTTTTGTACGCAATATCTGATGTGTCGGAAAAAAGTGAGGCGGCATCTAAAAGAAAACTGTGACCGACTAGACTTCGAGTAATTACTCTATCGTGGCGGTTTTTCGGCATTAGTTTTCCAGTAAAATGCCTCTCAAGCATTGATAACATTAATTTAGGGTCGCAGTTAGTTTCCGTTTCCAATAGATCGAGGTTGAAAAATAAAGCCATAATGATCGAATTCAGACTATATTATATCACAATGACCAAGCTACAGCAAGTGTAAATTTTATCATGCCGTTATAACCTGCCATCCCTTACGTAAGTAAAGCGATAGTCTATCATTGTTTTGCTTTTTGTCAGCAAACCCAGCAAAGTTAATGTCCACGACTAGTGGGTCAAGTTTACCTTCGTGCAGTCGTTGAACTCGACCCACAATCTGCTCAAGTAAACTATCATTGCTCATTGGAGCAGCTAGGATAACACAACTGAGGGTGTTAATAGAAATGCCCTCTGAAAAGATTTGCCGCGACCCACAAATGGCCCGCTTGTTTCCTGATAACACCTCTTGCTTGATGTGCTGTCGTTCTTGATATTCTGTGTCGCCTGTAACAACCGCGCAATCTTCACCAATGTATTCCTTTACTTTGTGTAGAAACTCCACTCGGTCAGCTATTACCAATACCGAGTGGCCCTCTTGCATATGCATTAATGCTATTGCAGCAATAAATTGTCTGTACTTTTCTGATTCTAGTAGCTCAGTGACCTTTTCAACCCAAGGCACTCCAGGTTTTAGTGTAATCCCCGATTTAACAATATGCACTGTTGGTGTTAGTGTATTGGACTGTGGCGGACGGTAAACAACCGGCCCAAAGTAGTCACGGAAAAGGATGTGCTTGCCATCCTTGCGGATCATTGTGCCACTTAGTGCAATGCGGTATCGGGCATGGAAAACGTCTACAGTTTGTGCAAATGTAGTGGCAGGACAGTGGTGGGCTTCGTCCAAGATAACAGTCCCAAACTCTTTAGACAACTCTCCCGCACACTTGGACAAGGTTTGAATGTTTGCAACTGTAATAAAGTGGTCGGTGTAGTCCATTCGTCCACCACCAACCACACCGGGTTTGTGCCCGAATAGGACTTCGATTTCTTCACACCACTGGTCGCGTAGTGCGGCAGTATGTGTAATGACCAAGGTTTTTTGACCAAACTTGTGTGCAAGGTGTAAAGCTGTGAAAGTCTTGCCCCATCCCACAAGGGCGTTGATGAAGCAAGTATCGTCGATTGGGTCATATACTACCTGTTGCTCTGGCCTTAGCCCAAATTTAGGGTCGGGAAAAGGCACGTATTCAAAAACACGTTTGTCTATAATCTCATAGTCATCTGGAACCAAGTCTAGACGACCTTGTGGGATTGAGAGTATGCCTTTAGGCAGTACCTTGTAGTTTTTTATAGTCTCTACTGTGGCAAACTGCTTTGACCCTGTGTCTTTTTTGATTTTGTATGTTAGCTCTTTGATAACCTTTTTGGTATGCTCTACACCAGGGTTATCCATGTATATGCGATTTGAAATTATTGCTTTAGGCATTAAACCATTCTCCAACTGTCCGGCTTAACTGTGTCACAAAAGCCATAAAATAAAAAGCCCATACCTAGTTTTAGTACTCTGGCATATAGCTGATCTGGTTCTGGGCGACGAATAGCTTTAAACCTACTAGGTATGCCTTCTAGCTCAAACACACACCCAATACCCTCCGCAGGTAAAACTTGCTTTATTCTTTTTGTTTGCAGTTTGGCGCGAGTATTCTTTTCGTAGTGAAATACTCGGCCGCTACTGTCAATAAACCAAGTAGTGGCTTTTGCAAGTTTAACCAAGTCTGCCAAGAAATATATAGCTGTGCGAATTGGAAACAGCTTGGTTTCTGGGTCAGACTTTAGGGCCAGTCTTCGTAGCCCTAAAGTCTTTTGTGGCAGGTTTTGGTTATCTACTATGCGAAGATTACCACTAGTAATGTTGGATGTATCAACATACTCGGTAAAAAAGAAAACTAAGCCATCACGTTGTTGCGGAGGTTTTTCACTTAGCCTGAATACGGGCCAAACTATCTCCGATAATTTCGTATGTTTCGACAAAATGTCCAAAGCTATAGTCCTCTCCAATGTCCTGATCTACTCCAATAGGTGTGTCAGGAATTTCACAGCCCCACTTGTGTTGCGTGTTGCGCTTTAGGATCTCGCAGTATTCCACCACATCTTCGTCCTTTACAAGCGCAACAATCGAGTCGTGTACCAGCATAAAGATTTTTGCATCTAGCCCGTGCGTTGTAACTTCTTGCGCTGTTCGCATAGCTCCAAGTAAGTTAACATCTGATGCAAGTGATTGCACTTCGGCGTTAATTCCACTACGGACTTCGTGAGCTGCAATGCCTTTATCTGCGCTAAAGACATTAGGTAGTCTGCGTTTCCGACCAAAAAATGAGTATGTGTAGCCATTTGTTTGAATAAAGTTTTTGCGGTCTTCCAACCAGCGTTTTAGCTTGTTGAACTTTGTAAAGTATTGTTTAATATCGTCACGGGCTTGTTCAACTGAATACGTCTCGCCGTTGGTCAAACTCTTGGTAACAGTTGCGGCTACTTTGTTAGCTCCGCTTCCGTACAAAATACCAAAAGAGATAGCCTTAGCCGACTGACGCATACTTCCAAACAATCGCTTAACGTCTTCAACTGCACAAGGCAAGTTAAACACCATTTTAGCAATTGTTGAGTGGAAGTCACCGCCGCTGGAAAACACTTGCTGCAAGTTCTTGTCGCCTGACAACACGGCAGCATAGTACATTTCAGCTGTGGTCAAATCCTGCGATACAATTTTGTAGCCAGCTGGAGCCTGAATGCAACCTTTGATAATAGGGTCGTCGCGAGGTATTTGCTGAGCATTGAACTTCCCAGAACTACTAAGCCGACCGCTAGTAGTAAATATAAGATTAAAATTTGTACGGATACGACCATCGCGGTCAATTTCCGGTAGAATCTTTTGAATATATGTGTTTTGTATCTTTCCAAGCTGTCTGACCTTTAAGATAGCGGCTGGAAGCGGGTGCTCGTCCGACAATTCGCCAAGTACCTCGGCATCGGTCGAAATCGCACCAGTTGCAGTCTTCTTGCCTGTGGGGTTAAGTCCCAAGTAGTCAAAAAGCACAACTCGCAATTGCATCACACTATTTGGGTTAAAAATCTTGCCAGTATCGCGCTCAAACTGCTTGACTGCATCAAAGCTGTAAACAACCTGCTTGGCTGCTTCAATCTCGGAATCCAAGTATTTACTTGCAGCAGCCATGCGTTCAGTACTCATGGGAATACCAACTTCTTCCATGTCCATCAAGAACAAGGTGCCTGGAATCAGGATTTCACTATAAACCTTACGCAGCTTATCATTGGCTTGTACAATCGGCCAGAACTTGTGGAAAAGGTCGTATGTAACGGCTGTGTCAATACTAGCGTAACGACTAATGGTATCGAATGGAATAAGGTCATAGGTAAAGTCATCTTGCAGCAAACCATGTGCTGCACAGTATGCTTTCTTAAAGTCATCTAGCTCACTATCGTAATCACCGTAATCGGTGTACTTTAGGGCCAAGGGTTTCAAACCGTGTGAGTCAGTTTCGTCTAGCACATAGTGCATGACCATTGTATCGTGTACACGATCACGAGGAAACTTGATGCCAAGGTGATAGTCAATCATCTTGTAGTCAAACTTCATGTTGTGAAACACTGTGGTAAACTCATTGGCAATCTTCTTGAGCAAGTCTATGCAAACATCGTCCAAACAATCGGTTAAGATATAGCGACCGTGACGAGTTTTGTAACTCATGGATACGCCAAGCACATAACCATCTCGTGGGTAAAGACAAGTTGTTTCCGTGTCCCAGGCAACATAGCCTTGAGCATTGTCTAAGACTTCGCGCAAGAAGCGTTTGGCTTCTTTGGTATCATCAATTCCAGCAAAGTCGCCTTGTACTGCTGGTTTGAGTTGGCCTTTTACATACTTGTGAATACGATCCACAGCACGCTGAAAGTCAGGCTTACCTTCAGGCTTAAAACTCAACATCGCTGGGTTTGAAATGGCAATAAACTTGTCATTAACAAGCTGACCAGCCATGTTGGTTACCGATGTAATCTTGGCATACTCTTTGGCAGCTTCTGCACCCACTAGGATAACGAAGTCGTATGGCTCCAAGTCCACTTCCAAATCTACATCTTTTTTCAGCAATTTAGTAATAGGCACCGAACTCATGTGGTACTGGTCAAATTCAAACTCAAAGTAGTCTGAATAACGAGTACGGTTAGGTGCTTTATCAATAACGGCAATTTTCATATGTTTTTATTTCCTCGCCAACAGCTTTTAATGCTTCATTGGCTAATGTCCAGACTTGGGCAGGAGTACCGCCCAATCTGGCTTTTTGTTTATTTGGGCATCCGCAATCGCACGTTTCATAGCTGCCTATGATGTGCAACGCTTCTAGTATTATACTAAGTTTTTGCTCGGCTGTCAAGTTCATTTATTTACGTACTCCGCAATACTGCGGACATTCTCGATATCCAAGTCGCCTGGGTCTGTGCCATCTGGTAGGTCTACTACTTCTACAACGAAACCTTCTTGTTCAATAAGCGGTTTGAGTAACTGCGAGGCTTTACGACCCGCTTCATCGCCGTCAAATAAAAGGTATACGTGCGTAATGCCTTGAGCCTTAAAAGGAAGTAGCTTCGACTTCGTTTCGTTTTGTAAGGTATTAGTGCCAAACGCGCAGACAACATTCTCACAACCTTTATCATATAGGTTAAGCATGTCAAACATGCCTTCTACAATTACCACTGAACTATAACCACTTGGTAGGTGGCTGGGGAATATTGGAATCTTAACGCCCTGTGGGTAGTTAACGTACCTGGGATTGCCCTGAGATAAGGTATGTCGGGCTACAAATACTACACTTTTACCAGTAATGTCTTTGATTGGAAAAACAATACGGTCTTGTAGTTTTTCTACACTGTTGGTATAAAAAGCCCCAAAGTGCTTGAGTGTTTGGGCACTAACGCCACGAAACACTTTTGTCCAAGGAGTATATCCAGCGGGCAATTCAAGCTCTTGACCAAATCGTTTTAGTACTTCCAGCTTTTCCTTTAGTGCCATGATCTTGATGGGTACTGGATTTGTGAAAACTCCATAGTACTTGAAAAGATTGGTTTTAAAGCCGCAGGCAAAGCAGTGGGCTACGCCCGATACTTTGTCTACCCTAAAGCTGGGGTTGCTGTCACTATGGTCTGGGTTTAAACATTTGATCAAATAGTCACGACCCGAAACACTAAACTTCAGGTCGTTTTTCTGTATGAGTTCTAGTACTGGGTCTGACATATTAATTGTTTATTGAGTAAAATTGTTTACAGGCAACCCAACCAGCTTGAAACGCCCGGAGTTCGTCCCATACCGGATCGTCAGGATTAAGCTTACCAATTGGTTTAGTATAGTTAAGCCAAAACTCAGCACTAACATACGCTAACTCACCATCTACTAAACTTTCAGCTAGTTGTTTGTCTGTGATCATTATGCATTCCAAGGTAAGTCTGCGCCCGAATCATTAACAGGTACTATTTCTTCAGCAGACTTTTTACCTGCTTTTTTAATCGGTTCTTTAGCTTGCGGCTTATCCACCGATTGTGGGCTGATACGTAGGGTATCCCAATCAATCGGGCAAGTAAATGCCATTTCCTTGCCGCCGCGAATTTTAGTTGTGGCGAAACTGATAGCATTGGTTTCTTTATCATGAGCTTCCATTGTAAGGGCAATGTCCGCTGCATCAAGAATACCTTTGGCGAAACGGGCTTCACCGTTGGCGTCGATCTGATAAGGTGAAACCATAACAATCTCGTACTTACGGGCCAGGTTTTTGAGCTTTTTAGATACTTCGATTTGCGGCTTCCAATCATAGATATCGCTGCCTTCAATTGCAATTTGGTTCAAGTAATCCACCACTACTAGTTTTAGTTTATCGCCAAATTTGGCTTTGGCTTTGCCGATGTGTAAGTCGATGCTGCTTAGGGTCAAGTCACGGTCATCAACAATAATCATTTGGTTATCAGGCTTTAGCACACAGTTGCGTACTAAAGTTTCTTCAAACTTATAACGATCACGATGACGCAAGAACTCTGACACCAAGTCACCGCTGTCCATGAACATTTCAGCACGAGCTTTAACAACTCGTAATAGCTCGTCATCTGTTAGCTTATGTTGCTTGAGATTCTGAAGATTAACATTTGCCAAGATTGACAAGTTACGCTCCATAGTCTCTTTTGCAGTCATCTCAATGCTAAAGTAAATGCTGCTGTTACCAGATTCATACTGATTAACAAACAAATTACTACTAGCAATGGATTTGCCGGACCCTCGCTTGCCCCCAATAAGTATAAGCTCTTGCCTAGCAACACCGCCAAGCACACTATCAAAACCGTTATTAAGGCCGAGATAAACACGTTCTTTTTCCAAATCTTCTGGGTGGCTGAACATCATCATGTCAGCCATTGTAAACACCTTTTCAGATGTATGCGTCTTTTCCTCAATTGTAAGTGCAATTGAGGCTAAGTTTTCTTTTATTTCATTTGTATCGTAGAGTGGTAACTTGTCTACGAATTTATCTAGTAATTTTACCGTTTCCGATTGAGTGTACTGGTCGATTAATGCGTCCAGGGCTACTTCTGCGGAAACGTCAGGCACCTCGGTTAACCGGAGAGTTGCCAGTGTTTTAGACGCCGGACCCTCCCTTATGGTTAGCTCAAGATCGTCAAAAGACGGAATTGCGCTGTACTTTTCGTAGTATTTATTTACTACGCTGTACAAGGAAGAATACGCAGGGTCTAAAAATACCAACTTGAGCTTGGCCCAGATATCCAGGTTGCGCTCAGTTAATAATTTGTTTAAGACTACTGCACTAGTATCCAAAGTTACCCTACTTTCGCTTCATTGTCAATAATAACTTGATCCACGATTTCTGTAATTTTGTACATTACTTGCTCTCGTAGCTTTTTTAAATCTTGTTGATAAGTTGCACCACTATCATACAGCAAACTCAGTTGTTCATGAGTTATCAACTGCTGTAATCCAAAATAGATGTAGTCATAAGCCATTGTAGACTCTGGCATAACATCTACTTTTGCAGCTTTTCCATAATTATGCACGGCCTGTTTTACAACTTCTTCCATTGTAAATGACTCGTTGTCATGGTATGTGATAGTTACCTTCATACTATGAACCTCCTAAACAGAAAAAGCCCGGGAGCTTTATGGGACTCCCGGGCTATTAATTAAACCAAATTAAGCAGCTGCTTTGGCTTCTGCTTTGGCTTTTTTAGCTGCGCCGTCATAATCGGCAACTTTGATACCACGGCGAGTCAGCAATGTACGCAGACCACGCTCTGTTTTGTCAACTTTGGCAGCAATCTCAGCCACAGTCATGGTGTGGATAGCGCTTCCAAGGGCGGTTACTTGGTCAACAGACTCTTTGGCATGTGATTCTTTTTGTGCAGGAATCTTGGCAATCTGGCCTTTGCGTGTCAAGCTAAGAGCTTTACCACGAACACTGGCCACAGTCTTATTCAACTTGCTGGCGATTTCTTCAATGAAGCTACCGGCATCAGCCATGCGAATAAACGTCATTTCTTCTGCTTCGGTGTAAGTACGAGCAACTTCCACTTTTTCAGCTGGCTTAACGCTACCAGTCAATTCTAGGGCAAGCAATTTGCCTTGAATTTGTTTTGCGGAGAATTTGCCGTCAGCAAAGTTTTCAGCGATTTCTTTGTATGTCAAGTTACCGGCATTTGCACTCACGAATTCGGCGAGATCAGCGCCTTCGTCAGCAGTAAAAGCACTGGTTTTTTCTTTGGCAAGACTTTCAACTTCACGGTCTAGTTGACGCAGTTTGCTGGCAATTGAACGAGTGGTTTTACCCAATTGTTCAGCAGCACGCTCAACAGAAGCAACGCTAACGGGGCTCTCGCTACCAACAATAGTCATCAGTTGGTCAACAGCTTCATCAGACCAGTTTTTAGTTGTTTTTTCAGTCATGGATTTTTTCTTTCAAGAAAGTATTTAGGTTTGTTATAATTTGGATGCCAAGGGATTCGGCTTTTTTGCGTTTTGTACTAGCTTTATCTTCTTCATCAACTAAATAGTCTGTGGTTTTTGTTACAGACTCTACTGCTTTGTATCCAGCAGTTTCCAGTGCTTTATATGCTTCTGCTTTAGTTTTGTAAGAAGATAGTTTTCCAGTGATACAAACAGTTTTGTTATTAGAGTTACTATTTGATGTGGAAATACGAGTTGACTTAAAAGAGAACGGCAAAAACTCTTGTAAGTCTGGGAAATCAGTTTGTAGCCAGCCAACTAAGTTTTCGGTGACTTTGTCGCCTAGACCGGCTTGTTTGCAAGTTTCGTAATTGATTTCACTGATGTGTTCAACTACGCTGCAAATCTTTTGTGATGCGGTAGCACCAACAAGTGGAATAGAGAAACTGGCCAGCACAGTAGCAAGATCAGCAGCTTTGGAACGCTCAATCTCGTCTAGGAGTTTTGTGGCAGTTTTCTCACTACCCAAGGCTTCAACTACTGAATCTAAGTCAAGATAGAACAGTTCGGTTAAGTCCTGGAGGTTGAGTTTTTCAACACTCTTGGGGCCCATACCTTTGATGCCTAGAGTCTTACAGAAGTGTTCAACTTTTTTACCGAGTTGTGCTCCACAAGCTGTGTTGCGGCAAAATAATTGATCGTTGACCAATTCAAGTTTATAGTCGCAGCATGGGCAGGTTGTTGGGATTTCGATCTTCATGTTGTTTTATCACTTTGTAGACTATATTATATCTGATTAGGTAGGGTTTAGCAAGTGTAAATTTTTAATCCTCAAGCATCAACTTTGTGCAAAATGCAAGGGATGATTTCACCGGCTCTGATAACAGCAACTGTGTCACCAATACGCAGGTCTAGCATTTCAATAAAGCCTGGGTTGTTTAGCGTAGCTCGTGATACAAGAGCGTCACCAATATACACAGGCTCCAGAATAGCAACCGGGGATACTTTACCCGACTTGCCCACTTGCCACTCAACTGCCAAAAGTTTTGTTTCCACATGGGCTGCTCGTTCTTTTTTAGCATACGCACCACGCGGATGCTTGGCCGTATACCCCATTTGGTAGAACTGATGATTGTCGTTGACTCGGAACACAACTCCATCACACGGGAATATTTTGTCGAGATCTGGTTCATTGATTACTCCAAAGCCAGCCGTTTTGAGTTCATTCAAGTCTGCATTAAAGGTATCACACAGACTAGGCTGTACGCCATAAGCAAAGAAACTGAGGGCACGTGACTGAAACTCGGCAGCATCTTTTAAGTTAAGAGCACCGGCGGCATAGTTACGAGCATTTTCAATGTTGATTGGAGCCACAATCTCGCCAGTGACTTGATAAACGCCTGAGAAGGGTATGGTTTGTGGAACAATAGGATTGCCAAGGAACTTGTCCGTAACAATCTGACCTTCTACACCATCCCCACGGGTAAGAACTCGAACAAGATGACCGTCAACATAAAGAAGGCTGAGAGCTGCCCCATCCAACTTAATACTAGTACTAATGTTTCGAATGCCTTGGAGAGGTTGGGTGCCTTCATCTTCGTAATACTTTTGCAGTGAGTACATTTGAAACAAATGTCGCTCGGTTTTGGAATTTTGTTTAGCACCTACGGCATTGTAGCCAACACTTTCAGCCAAACGATCAAATTGCTCGTCAGTGATAAATGGGCTACCTGCGTAATAAGCGGCTGAGGCTGAGTCTAAATATTGTGTGATTTTGTTCATAAAGATAATTATAGCACTTTAGGGTCACAACAACAAGTCAAAAATTAAAAAGCCCGGCCGAAGCCAGGCTAGTATCAGGCACGAGCGTTAGCTCGTACTTGATCGAAGGTGTACTCAGTTACGAGTTTACCATCACGAAACACCTCAGCCAAAACATCTTTCCAATCATTAGGACGATCAGTCCAATGTTTTGGCATTTGATATTCTACGTCACTAATAAAGGTGTCGTTGCTGCGGAACAGTGTAACACGACCTGCTTTAGACTTTTTGCCACTATCAGTAACGGGGTCTTTTTTAACATCAACCCATGAACCGTTAATCTGTGCGCTAGAACACTTCATTGCAAAACGTTGAGTATCACGGTCTACTTGTTGAAGTAGTGCACCGCCCATACCAAACGCAATGTTATCTGCACTCCAACCCATAGCCATAAACGAGCTAAGAATACTACGAATAGTCAGCTCATTAACACCGTCACCTTGAATCAGGCGAACATTGTTAAGAACTTTGAAGCCTTTAGCGTTGACGGTATAACCAAATTTCTGACCAAGAATGTCGATCAGACGACGGTTTACTATAACAGGGTCGCCACTGTCAGGACGAATAACAACGGTAGCCCCAGAATCAACCACTTGTTGACGAAGTTCAGTACCCCAGAGTTTTTCTGCGGCATTGTACACATCGTAACTATCAGATACGATAGCCACAATACTGCCAGGTTTTGCAAATTGAGCGAGCATGTTAGCATAGGCTTTTACTTCCCCGTCACGACCCCAGCTAGTAATTGTGCTGTGTTCAGCAGCTGGAATGGAGAAGCCAGCAACGCCAGCGTTGTAGTACTCACGAGCATACAAAATACCTGTAAGGGTATCTGTACCCATGAAGTTAACAAGGTGTGCGGCTCCACCAATACCAGCAGACTCCATACTAGACACCCCGCGAGCACCAAAATCATGGAGCTTAAAATCAATAAGACTAGGGTCACCAGTACGCTCCAGGTAGTCGGCAATTACTTGCTTGATAGTGTAGCTTTGAGTAGCCACAGTGGTAGGGTACCAAATTGCGCGAAGCAATGCAGTTTCCAACCAAGTAGTCAGCCAATAGCATTTTGGATCAGTATTTTCAATCGTGGCAAGCACATTCTTAACAGGCACCACAGTGCCTTCAGGAACAGCCCGGATAACAACAGGAAGGTATCCTGCGTGTTCTTGCAAAATATATTCCCAGCCGCTACGGTTGAATGGTTCTCCGTGTGCTGTGAGGATTTCTTCTGCAAAGTCAATGTCTGCCTGAGTAATTGGGTCAAGCAAATACTCCTTGACGAAGGCTTGAAGACCGAAAAACACGGTACGATCATAGCGACCGCCACGGCTCTCGATATAACTGTACACACCAGTTGTACCAAGTGGGTATTGTTTGAACATAGAAGTTTTATAACTGTCAGTGTTCAAGATGATGTTTTTAGCGAATTTCATAGTAAGCTCCTTACTTAGTTGTATAGAAAGGCTGGATACGCAGCTGTTCCAGTCATTTTAGAGATAATGTCTGCGTGATCGTCATATAGACGATAGTTGTTGAGCGCATCAACAATATCAACCCACTCAGTGGTTTGAGCATCGTCAGCTGGATTAGCACGAGGAGGCTTACCGTCTGGGTCTGGCTGAACTTTAATCAACACAGCCATTGTGTTGCGTGGCAACCCAAAACTGCGAGCAGGCGAGTCAAACAATTGTTGACCCACAACTGAACCACGCAGCACCTTTTCAGGCACTCTGACATTAGTTTCTTCTTGCAATTCACGAATAGCACAGTCTAGGAAGTTTTCTTTTGCATTCTTAAAACCGCCTGGTAGTGCCCAAGCACCTTGACCAGGAGCATGCTTACGTTGAATAAGCAAAACTTTACCTTGACAAACTAACACTGCATCACTACAGTTAAAGTTCAATGTTTCAGGAAAAGGGTAGTTAGCAAAAAGCTCACGTTCCTTTTGATAAAACTTCCAGTCAGCACGAACTGTTTCTGGCATTTCTGGATAATTAGATTTTAGCATTGCAGTGCGAACTTGCGTTGCGTTGATCTGATACTCAGAATTAATTTCACGGAACTCCCATTCTGGAAACCACTTCAGGTAGTTATTGCCTTCTTTGGTATGACCAAACAGCACAATATCAAAAATGGTACGATTACGTACAGTTACTTTAACGTCTGAAATCCACTGTTCATCATTATATACGTAGTCATTGACGGGCAAGAATTCAACATTTTCTACACCTGCGGTACGCAATTTCTTGCGAAGCATGTGCACACGTTCTGAATACGTCCAAGGATTTTTGATTGAGCGAGCACGATTAGCACTACCAACCAAAATCAGCAGTGTGTCAACTTGACTAGCAGCTACGCCTAGCGCATGAATATGACCCTCATGACAGGGCTGAAATCGTCCAATAAAGACGCCATATTTTACTTTCATACGAAAACTCCTTTCGTTTGTTATGATTCCGCAATATCGCTGAATCAGATTATATTATACAACTTTAGCGACTTAGGGTCAAGTGTAAAAACAAAGAGCCCAACGGTTGTTAGGCTCTTGAGTTTTAAACTTGTTTTTGTAATAGCTTTTCAGCATAGTGCTGTATGATTTCAGTGCCTTCAGCTACACTGCAAATTTCAAAAAGCCCGTCTAGGATAGCATAAATATTTTCAGTACTGGCCGGAATACTCACACCCTCACGACTAGGAACCCACTCGCCTTCGTAACTTAAAAAGTACTTACGAAGTTGAATATAAGTTGTATCACGAAAATCGTTAACAGCCAGTCGAACCTGAAAACCTTTGTCCATGTTTTCTTCGATTGTTTTTGAGTAGAGTATATTCTCGTCCATATTTATAGTCCTTTTGGCGCAAATATAATTTTGTGCAGGGTTTCGGGCGTTGCAGGGCTTGCCCAATGTGTAGCAACCCAGTCTGTGATACAATTAAATTCGCAAATCTGTGATTCACGACGTGTCTTGTACATCAGTCCACACCAGCGTTCATAGTAGTCAGCAAGTATGGCCTTGTCAGACCATACTTGCCATACTGCTTCTGCCGTTTCGCCTACAGGTTCACAGTATATCCAATAACGCATTACTTGTTCATCATCAGTGCGTTAAAGTTACTAGGCACAACAATAGTCTGAACTTTGCCGGCCTTGATGCCTTCGGAGATATTCAACATAGCTTGCGCTTGCATAAAGGCAATTGAGCTGCCACTGTTGTTAGCCAATGCTGCCATACGACGCGATTCAGCTTCAGCAGTCTTAACTTCGATTTCTTTCTGCTTCAACTCGTTCTTACTACGAACCAATTCGTTGGCACTGGCAACAACTGAGTCGGCCGGCACTACGTTACGCACCATTACTTGGCTAATGGTAATTGAGCCGTCCAGTTTTTCTTCAGTAAGATTTCGGGTAACTTCTTCTTTAATGAAAGTTTCCATGTTGTCACGGTTATCTGCCATGTCCAGCGCCTCATACTTACGTGCCGCTTTGTAGACGGCATTACGAGCACTTTGAACAATGTAGTTATACATCACGTAGGTATCGCCTTTGAACTCAGCGTGGAAGCTTTTGTTCTTAGTTGAGTACAGTTCAGCCACTTGCTGGGCGTTGATGTTGTAAACAACCACAACGTCAAAGTCTTTCATGGTTGAGTTGTCTTTGGCAACAGGGGT